>ERZ795059.674-NODE-674-length-42291-cov-23.634127_pt1 | contig 42291 bp, 38 predicted proteins | sample MGYA00375143_ERZ795059 | MGnify/ENA primary metagenome ERZ795059 (study PRJEB30188, sample SAMN05720168) | activated sludge metagenome | isolation source: Anaerobic digester | place: USA | collected 2015-01-07 ... | reverse complement strand
TAATATTAGAAATCCCAATGATGGGAGAAATAAAAGAATCTCTAAATGTATCAGTTGCTTTTGGTATAGGTCTATATTATTTGTTGAGCTTTATTTTTAAAAAATGAATAATCTGTTAAAATATATATAACAAAAATAATTTTTAATTTTAAAAGATGCCAAAATTATCACATGATAGAAATCAATGTATACATTGTGGTGTGTGCACTTCTGTATGCCCAGAGTTTTTCAAAGATATGGGTGAGATAACATTAAAAGGAGCAAGCTATGATAATAATATAGGGATGTTAAAGATTACAGAAGAGCAAAAGCCAGTTGTTCAGAATGCTGTAGATGTTTGCCCAGTTGGTTGTATAAAAATAGAATGAAATTTTATTTTTTATTTCTTTTTTTTCTGATATAATTGAAATATATTTATTAAAAAGTAAGATCAATTTATGTTACGAATTCGTATTCATGCAAGAGGTGGCCAGGGTGGGAAATCTTTAGCTCAAATTATTGCAGAGGTATCTTTAAAGTTGGGGAATTTTATACAAGCATTTCCAGAATATGGTCCAGAAAGATCTGGGGCCCCAACTCGTTTTTTTGTCAGGATAGATAATAAAAGAATTAAAACCCATGAACCAATAGTAGAACCAGATATAGTTATAGTTATGGATGAAACATTATTATCAGATGGTAGTTCATTAGAGGGGCTTACTAGAGTAGGTATTTTAATAGTGAATACAGAAAAAACAAGAGAAATGATCAAAGAAAAAACAAATTTTAATGGTCAGATATATACAGTGCCAGCAACAAAAATAGCATATTCAACTATTGGATTAAATAAACCAGGTACAGCAATGGCTGGTGCTTTATGTAGATTTACTAAGCTTATAACAGTTGAGTCTTTAAAAGAAGATATGGAAATAATATTTTTTAAAAAGGGTCAGGAGATTATAGAATCTAATAAGCAAGCTATAGAAATAGGATTTAATAGTCTCTCTTAATATATAATTTATATTTTATGTCAAATTTAAAATCATCAAAAGAAATAGATGAGGGGGGAATTATATCAAAGCCAAAAACGTCTATAAATTTTAAGACTGGAACTTGGAGATCTTTAAAACCAGTTATTGATGAATCAAAGTGCATACACTGTGATATATGTGTTGTGAACTGTCCAGAAAATTGTATTGATATAACCAAAGATAAAAAAAGGGGTGAAATTAATTTAGAATATTGTAAGGGTTGTAGTATTTGTAGCAAAGTTTGTCCAGCAGGAGCGATAACAATGGTCTCAGATGATAAATAATTAAACAAGAAAATATGGGTAAAAAAATGTTAGCTTTAACAGGAGCTCATGCAGTTGCAGAAGCAATGCGTCAGATTAACCCAGGGGTTGTTTCTATTTTTCCTATAACTCCACAAACTCCAATAGTTGAAAAATTTTCTGAATTTTATGCTAATGGATTAGTTGATACAGAATTAATAAGAGCAGAATCTGAGCATTCTGCTATGTCTATAGCAATAGGGGCTGAAGCTGCAGGGGTTAGAGCTATGACTGCAACATCTTCACAGGGATTAGCTTTTATGTGGGAGGTAGTCAGTACAGCTGTTGGATTAAGATTACCCATTGTAATGTCAGTAGTAAATAGATATGTAGGAGCTCCTATAAATATACATTGCGACCATTCTGATTCTATGTATTGTAGAGATTTGGGTTGGATACAAATATTTTGTGAGACAAACCAGGAATGTTATGAAAATACCTTGCTAGCAGTTAGACTTGCTGAAAAAGTAAACTTACCAGTTATGGTATTGCAAGATGGATTTATAACATCACATTGTGTAGAAAATGTTGAAATTTTAGAAGATAAATTAGCTAAAGATTTTTTAGGAGAATATAAACCAAAATTTTCTTTATTAGATACTGATAAGCCAGTAGCCATCGGGCCTATAGAGCTTCAAGATTATTTGTTTGAAACTCAATATCAAGCAGTTGAATCATCTATGCAAGTTATTTATGAATATTCAAAAATTGGGAAAGAATTAAGCTCGATTACAAATAATAAATATGATATATTTGAATCATATGAGTTAGATGATGCAGATGCAGTAATTATAGTTTCATCATCAACTGCCGGAACAGTAAAAAGTGTAATAGATAGAATGAGAAAAGAAAATAAAAAAGTTGGACTATTAAAAATAAAACTATATAGACCATTCCCATATAAAGAAATAGCAGAAGCTTTAAACAAATTAAATTCTAAGCATTTTGCAGTTATGGATAGAGCAATTAGTAAAGGGGCATTACCACCATTATATACAGATATATTATCTTCATGTTTTATGTTGAGCAAAAGGCCTAAAATACAATCTATTGTTTTTGGATTAGGGGGCAGAGAAATAACAGAAAAAGAGATAGAAAATATATTTAATAATTTATTAAATAACAAGATCAACGAGAATGAAATAGAGTATGTTGGCTTAAGAAAGTAAATATTAATAATTATATTATGATAACAATTAAAGACTTGGCATTAAAGATTAAAAATCAGGAATCATTAATATCTGGTGGGAGATGGTGCGCTGGGTGCTCTTTCCCGCCAATTATAAGGACAGTATTAGCAGCAAAAGGTGATAATGATGTTATTGTCACAAATGCTACTGGATGTTTAGAAGTAACATCTACAATATATCCATATAATGCATGGGGTATACCCTATATGCACAATGCTTTTGAAAATAGTGCACCAACATTAAATGGCATAGAAGAAGCATATAATTATCTTAAAAAAGATAATGTAAAGAGTGAGTTGAAGGACAAAATTAAAAATAAAAATATTAAATTCGTTGCATTTAGTGGAGATGGCGGTACTTATGATATAGGTTTACAAGCTTTATCTGGAGCGATGGAAAGGGGGCATGATTTTTTGTATGTTTGTTATGATAATGGAGCATATATGAACACGGGCAATCAAAGATCATCAGCAACACCTTTTGGGGCATCATCGTCAACAAGCCCAGATGGTAAAGTTCATCACGGGAAAGAAGAGCAAAGGAAAGATCTAATAAAAATAGCATTAGCACATAATATAAAATATGTGGCACAAGCATCAGTATATAATCTAGTAGATTTATATAATAAAGCAGAAAAAGTTTTTGCTATAAATGGTCCTAAATTAATATTAGTATTTTCTCCGTGTATAGCAAATTGGCAGTTTCAAGAAGGAGAAGCTATTAGTGTTGCGAAATTAGCAACAGAAACGAATTTTTGGCCACTATTTGAGGTAGAAAATGGTAAGTATAAAATTAATTTTAAGCCAGCAGAAAGAAAACCAATAGAGGAATTTTTGAAAATGCAGAATAGATTCAGACATCTTTTTAAAGATAAAGAAGGAAGAGAAATAATAAAAAAAATACAAGAAAATATAGATATAGAATGGCAGAAGCTATTAGATTTAGAAAATTTTACAAATAAATAATATAATAAATTTAATATTATGAAAAATAAAAAAATAATTAGATGGCTTGTAGTAATTTTATTAATAGTATTATTGTGTATATTTCTTTTTACAATATTTAATAAAAAAAATACAAAATCTAGTGAATCTACAATTTTAAATAATCAAACGTCAGAAACCGCATATTCTTCTGATGTTCTATATATCCCAGACTGGGACTTTTATAAAAATGAAGATCTGGGGATATCAATTCAACATCCCAAAAATATGTCAGCTATAGAATATTTATCAGGTGGGGTTCAAAAATTTATAAATTTTAAATATGATGATATGCCATCTTCAAGCTATAGTCTGATGATAGTTGATAATAAAGATAAGACATTTAAGAATGATGAGTATAGAATAATATATTCTCATACAAATGATTTTAATGTTAAAAAAATTAAAGTTAGTGTTGGTAGGATAACTGGCACGAGATATATAGTAGATGATAATGCAAATGGTAAAAATATGGCAGATGATATAATTTTTGAGAAAGATGGGAAAACTTATGTAATATCAGCTACAATAAAAGATGATAATTTTGATAAATTTTATAGGACTTTTGATTTTATCCAGAAATAATTATTATATATAAAAATACTCACATTTTTGTGAGTATTTTCTTTTCTTGAAAAAAAGCAATAATATTGATAATCTAATATAATATATATGATAATCTAAAAAATATGAAAAAATATAATCCACAAGAGATAGAAAAAAAATGGCAGAAATATTGGAAGGATAATAATGTATATAAAGTTAATGATGACTTCACAAGGACTAAGTTTTATATACTAGATATGTTTCCTTATCCATCTGGTGATGGATTACACGTTGGCCATCCGAAAGGATATATAGCAACAGATATTTTTTCTAGATATAAAAGGTTGAATAATTATAATGTTTTGCATCCAATGGGCTGGGATGCATTTGGTTTACCAGCAGAAAATTTTGCTATACAAAATAAAATACATCCATCTATTGCGGTAGAAAGAAATATTAAAAGATTTAAAGAGCAGTTAAGTATTATAGGATTTGATTATGATTGGGATAGAGAGATTAAGACGTCAGACCCATCTTATTATAAATGGACACAATGGATTTTTTTGAAGTTATATGAAAAGGGCTTAGCATATGAGAGTTATGAGCCTATAAATTGGTGTCCATCTTGTAAAACCGGTCTAGCGAATGAAGATTTAGAGAATGGTAGGTGTGAAAGATGTGGGTCATTAGTAGAAAAAAGGCCAATGAGGCAATGGGTATTAAAGATTACAGATTATGCAGAGAGGTTACTACAGGATCTTAGCAAGCTAGAGTGGGAAGAATCTATCATAGAATCTCAAAGAAATTGGATAGGAAAAAGCGAGGGGGCAGAAATAAAGTTTAAAATAGATGGTTTTAATTTAGAGATAAATATATTTACAACAAGAATAGATACAATATATGGCTGTACATATATAGTTGTTGCACCAGAAAATAAACTTATAAATGAACTATCAGAAAATATAGGAAATATAAATGAAGTTAAAGAATATATTAATAAATGTAAAAATAAATCAGATTTGGAAAGAACAGATTTAAATAAAGAAAAAACAGGTATTAAATTAAATGGGATATATGCCATTAACCCATTTAATAATGAGAAAGTTGAAGTGTGGACAGCTGATTATGTCTTAAATAGTTATGGCACAGGTGCTGTTATGGGGGTTCCTGCTCATGATAAGAGAGATTTTGAATTTGCTCAAAAATATGGGTTAAAAATAATAGAAGTTATTGATGGTAATAATAATAGTGGTGATATTTATACTGATGATGGTATATTGTTCAATTCTGGGGAATTTTCTGAATTAGATTCTGAACATGCTCGTATAAAAATGACAGAAAAAGCAGAAAGAGAAAGGTTTGGTAATAAAAAAATAAATTATAAAATTAAGGATTGGGTATTCTCAAGACAAAGGTATTGGGGTGAACCTATCCCAATAATTCATTGTCCAAAATGCGGTATAGTCCCACTCAGAGAAGAAGATTTACCATTAGAACTGCCAGGCATTGAGAGTTATGAGCCCTCTGGCACAGGAGAGTCTCCTCTTGCTACAATATCTGACTGGGTTAATGTAAAATGTCCAGTTTGCGGAGGAAATGCAAAACGTGAAACTAATACAATGCCACAATGGGCAGGATCTTCTTGGTATTATCTAAGATATATAGATCCACATAATAATAGTGAATTGATTAATAAAGAGAAAGAAAAATATTGGATGAATGTAGATTTATATGTAGGAGGAGCTGAACATGCAACACGTCACCTAATATATGCAAGATTTTGGCATAAATTTTTATATGATTTAGGAATCGTATCTACAGATGAACCATTTCAAAAATTATATCATGTAGGTTTAATACAAGCTGAAGATGGTAGGAAAATGAGTAAAAGATATGGCAATATTATAAATCCTGATGATATTATAAATGAATATGGAGCTGATTCTTTAAGGGTTTATGAAATGTTTATAGGACCTTTTTCACAAAATATTTCATGGAGTACTAATGGTTTAAAAGGAGCGAGAAGATTCTTAGATAAAGTATGGAATTTACAATATAAAGTAAGCAGTGATGAAGAGAATAAAGATATTAAATTTATCTTAAATAAAACCATAAAGAAAGTTACAGAAGATATAGAGCAGTTTTCTTTTAATACTGCCATATCTCAGATGATGATTTTCATAAATAAAGTGTCTAATTATAATAATATAAGTAGAGAATCTTTTAATAAATTTTTGATAATTTTATTTCCATTTGCTCCACACATAACAGAAGAAATATATGATAGTTTAAATAGTACCTCAATATTAGATACTACTTGGCCTAAATATGATAAAAATTTTATAATAGATAAAAATATAAAATTTGTAGTGTATGTAAATGGGAAAATGAGAGATGTTATATTAATACAAAATAACTTAGAGCAAGATGATATTTTAAATGTATTAAAAGATAATATTAAAATTCAAAAATATATAAATGGAAAAGAAATTAAAAAAATTATTTTTGTAAAAAATAAAATGATAAATTTTGTATTTTAGATTGGCCTATGTTTTTTAATTATAAGCATTATTCCATCATCTATATCTATTGGTAATACTAAATAAAGAAATTCTTTATTATTTTTTATATATTTATAAAAATCCATCATTTTATATTTATATTTTATTACATCATCTATTATAATTATTCCATCATCTTTTAATAAATTTTTACATGTAATAAAAAAATTTAAAGTATTATTTTTTTGACCATCAATAAATATTAAATCAAAAATTTTTCCATTTAATTTTAATTCTTTTATTTTTTCTATAGCATCTCCATATATTGATGTTATATATTTATTTAATTTAAATTTTTTAAAATTTTCTAATGCTTCATTTCTAGATGGAATAGAGAATTCAAATGTAATTATATTACCCCTTGTTTGTTTTAGTGCCTCAGCCATCCATAATGTTGATACACCATTTGCTGTACCTATTTCTAAAACATTCTGTATATTTTTATTTTTTATTAGTATATTTAAAAACATGCCAAGTGTATTAGACACGTTTGGTATTTTATTATCTACTCCATATTTTTTTAATTTTTTTATTTCTTTTATAAATTTATCCATAATATATTTATTTTTTAATATATTGATTATATAATATTTAATGACAAAAAAACATAATATAAATGATAAACGAAATATTTTCATTAATTTCATTGCCAGGAGTGGTTTTTCATGAATTCGGACATGAAATGTTTTGCTATTTTACAGGTGTTAAAGTAATAAAAGTTTGTTATTTTCAATTTAAAAATCCAGCTGGATATGTATTGCATTTCAAACCTAAAAAATATTATCAATCATTTTTAATATCAGTTGGGCCGTTTATATTAGGTTTAATATTTTCTATTTTCTTTTTTCTAATATCAAAATATTATAATTCTATAAATAATCAATTTTTTGAAATTCTTTTTATTTGGTTAGGTGCTTCAATAGCTATAAATTCTTTTCAAAGCAAAGAAGATATAAAAGTGCTATTTAAAGAAACAAATAATCATATAATTAAAAATCCATTTGTACTTTTAGCATATCCTGTAATATTAGTAATGTTTTTATTCAGTCTATTAAATAATTTATTTATAAATTTAATTTATGCTTTTTTATTATATATTTTATCTAGCTATATATTTTTAAATTTTAAATAAATAATATGTTAGAAAAAATACAAGAATTATTAAAAAATAATAATATTAATTTTAGAGAAATACATCATGAGCCAACAAGAACGTCTGAAGAATCAGCAGTGGCTAGAGGTGAAGATATTAAAATAGGTGGCAAAGCATTAGTTGTTAAAGTAGGTGATAGTTTTAAGGTGTTTGTTCTAAGTGCAGCAAAAAAATTGGACTCTAGTTTAATTAAAAAATATTTTCATGCAAAAAATATTAGGTTTGCAACAGCAGATGAATTAATGAATTTGACAGGATTAGTACCTGGTTCAGTCCCACCTTTTGGAAAGCCAATTATTGATTTAGATTTATATTTGGATAATTCTATTTTGGATAATAATAAAATAGCATTTAACGCTGGATCCCTTACAGATTCTATAATAATGGATGTAAAAGATTATTTGAATATAGCACAACCAATTATTTTTAAATTTTCTAAAGATTAATTGCTTTTTTCAAACAATTATCGCACATTCCACAATTATTTTTTATACTATCTAAATTATCTCCAAAATATTGAAGAATAAATTTATGCCTGCACATATTTGTTATTGCATATTCTTCCATAATATTTAATTTAGATAAAGCTCTTTCTTTTTTTTCATTAAGCTCATCTCCATCAATATTTAATAGCATATCCTTTTTTAATATAGTAATTTTCCTTCCTCTTTTTGCTGGTGTGTATTCTATAAATTCATATTTATTTAAGGTATTTAAAGTTCTTAAAATACTATCTTTATTTATATGAGATTTATCACAAAAATTATCAAGATTTAATTCTACTTCTTGACCAGCTAGTTCTAAACCACATTCTCTTTTTAATGTGATTAGCAAATCTAGTTGCAATCTTGCTTTAGGACTTATTTGATTAAGAAGCTCTTCGTAATTATAGTTTAATTTTACTATTATATTAGATCCATTATTCTCATTTCTTTTTATTAGATTTAATTTCTCTAATTCTTTAAGACATGCTGATATAACTGTATCATTTTGTATATATGACATATTATATTTTATTTCATCAGTTGTAATAAAAATTTCATCTTTTTTTTCTTCCATAGCTTTATTTAATATAGAATAATATACTTCTTCTATATTTTGTTTTGTTGGGTTTTCTCCATTTATAAAAAATTCATGTATATATCTATCTGATTCACTATATAATAATATGCAGCTGCTCTTTTTACCATCTCTTCCAGCTCTCCCTATTTCTTGATAATATGCTTCTATGGAGCCGGGCATATTATAATGGATTATTAATCTTATATTGCTTTTATCTATACCCATTCCAAATGCATTTGTGCATACTAATGTATTATAAATTCCATCTAGGAAACCATTTTGTATCTGTTTTCTTTCTTCAGTAGTAAGACCAGCATGATATCCAATAGCATTTATATCAGTATTTTGTAAATTTTCTACTATATCATCAACATTTTTTCTCGTTGCTGCATAAATAATTTTTGGTCCATTAATTTTTGATAATATATTTGTTATTTTATTTATTTTATCAGCATCATTTTTTGTTTTAAATACAATTAATTCTAAATTATCTCTTTTAAATCCAGATATGAAAATATTTGGATTATCTACATTTAGTTGTTTTATAATATCATTTTTGACTTCAGGTGTAGCAGTAGCTGTTAATGCTATTATTGGAGGTCTATTCTTCCCATCGCAAATTTTATCTATTGATGGTCTTATTTTAGTATAACTAGGCCTGAAATCATGCCCCCATTCTGATATACAATGTGCTTCGTCAACTGCAAATAGAGATATATTAATATTTTTAAGATCATTGATAAAATAAGGATTAGATAGTCTTTCTGGTGCTATATATAATATTTTATATAAACCACTAGATAGACCAGACAATCTAGCATTGATTTCTTCTATATTTAAGGAGCTATTTATAAATGTAGCTGGTATATTTTTGGAGATTAATCTATCTACCTGGTCTTTCATTAATGCTATTAAAGGTGATATTACAACTGTTACTCCCGAGAATATTAAGGCAGGTATTTGAAAACATAATGATTTTCCAGCTCCAGTTGGCATGATACCTATAGTATCTTTTTTATTTAATATACTTAAAATAGCCTCTTTCTGTCCAGGTTTAAAATCAGAGTATCCAAAATATTGTTTTAAAATTTTTAATGCTTCTTCTAACATAAAATTTATTTTATCATAATGTATATTAATTTTTGATTAATTTTTCTGTGGATAAATAAATTTGTCTTGACTAAAAATAATTTATAAACTAATTTAGTATATTACAAAAGATTGTATATCAACAATCAAATGTAACTTTAAATTTTAATAACTGGAGGGAGATGCTTGTCAAAATAACTAAGAAATAATTTTATTTTTATGCTAAAGATAAATAAAATTATTACTAAATCTTTGTTTATTTTGTCAATATCTTTTTTTCTAGCTTCTAATGCATTTGCAGGTGGCGTTATTAATGAAATATCCCCAGTTGAGAGTACTAGCCAGTTAAAGATAGAAAATAATAAAGGAAATGAGGTTTTAAATTTAAACCTATCTTCTCCAACAATATTATCTCCAAAAAATGATGATATTATTTCTTATAATGAAACGATAACAGGTGCTGTTTCTTCAGGTGCAGTTGTTAGGATATATATAGATGGGATCCTAGATGGAGAAATAAAGTCTTGGGAAAGTAAAACAGGAATTTCTGCATTTTTTTATACCCCCAAAAAACATCTAAGTGAAGGGATCCATTTTTTAAAAGCTCAAGCTGTGAAAAATGGTTTTATTAGTGACTTTTCAAAAGAAGTAATGATTATAAAAGAAGCTGTTTATGATGCACCAGTTGTAAGAGCGCCTTATTATTATAAAGATGATTATAAAACATTTGTTGTAAGAGGAATAGCTAATAGTAAAGATACTATAGATATTTATTTAGATGGTAAGAAAATTAAGACATTAAATTTACCTGAATCTACAAGTGCAGACAAAAAAGTTAGTTTCCTTTATGCTATTCATAATTTAACAGATGGTAAGCACTCTGGATATTTTGTAGCTTATGAAAATAGGACAGGAAGAAGGAGCTATGATTCTAAAAAATTCTATTTTGAGGTTAAACAGCCAGAAGTACCATCTACTTCAGAGGCTATAAAGCCAAATAGCAAGGAAACAACTGACGATGGATCTTTAGAAGATACTACCAAAAAAGATACTGTAAATAATATTAATAATACAACAAAAGATAATAGTAATAATATTGTATCAGACCAAAAGCCTGAAGAAAAAACTTTAGTCTCACCTAGCAAGGATAATGCGGATTATCAAAGGGATAAATCGATGACAATAGGAATAGTTTTATTAGTTTGTTCTGTAATTCTAATGATTTTTTGGGTATATTCGGAAAATCAAGATAAAATTAAAAGAGTAATAGACAAACTGCTTGATGAAGATTATGAAGATGAAAAAGATAATAAAAATAAAAAATAAAAATTATTTTGATAACAAAAATAAATAAAAAAAGAACGACTTATGAACAGGTAGTTCTTTTTTTATATTATTTTTTTTAGTAGAATAATACATCAACTATATAATTAAAATAAATGGCTAAATTAAGCAATATAGAAAAATCTATTTTAGAGACAGTATCATATTTTGATATTTTTAGCTTCCCATTAACTCAAGTAGAATTATACAAGAATTTATATTTATTAAATAATGATATTAGTTTTAATGATTTTATAAATGTATTAGAAACTAATGAAATTATCAATATGGAGATTGATAATAAAGAAGGTTTTTATTTTTTGCGTGGTAGAGATAACATTGTGCAAATTAGAAAACAAACATATAACATAGCATATAAAAAATATATTTTAGCAATGAGATATATTAGAAAACTATTATATTTCCCATGTTTTAAATCAATAATGGTATGTAATACTTTAGCTTTAGAAAATTCTAATGAAAATAGTGATATAGATTTATTTATAATTACAGAGAGAAATAGAATATGGACAGCGAGATTTATCGCTGTTATGGTTTCAAAAATTTTAAATTTAAGACCTAAAAAAAATAATCAGAAAAATAAAATATGTTTAAGCTTTTATATTGATGAAAAGCATCTTAATATAGAAAATGTTTCAAAAAATCATAATATATATTTTATATATTGGATATCACAGTTAGTTCCAATATATGATCAAGATGATATTTTTAATCAGTTTTATAATGAAAATAGTTGGATTAGAATGTATTTAAAAAATATTTTTAATTTTAATACGGCAGATAAAAGACGATTATATCTAAATAAAAATGGCGCATTTTTTAGAAGGATATTTAGCTATCTATTTACTAATGGGGTAGAAAATATATTAAAAGAGATACAGATGAAAAAAATGAATTTAGAGATTAAAAATAAATTGAATTTAAATGATGATGTATTGATAAATGATGGAATAATAAAGTTACATACAAATGATAGAAGAGAACAATATAAAAATGAATTCGAACTTAAAATAAAAAAATATTATGAAAAATATATTTAAAGAAGAAATTTTAAATATATTATTATTTTTATTGATTATAATAGTCCCTCTTCAAACTAGATATTTTTTATCTATATATAAAATTGATAATATATTTTTTGAGTATGGTACCATTGCAATTTATGCGACAGATATTTATATTATTTTTTTAATTATTTATTTATTTTTTTATAATTTAAAAAATAAATTATTTAAATTCAATAATAAAACAAAAACATTTTCAATATTATTAATATTATTTAATTTATTTTTAAATTTATCATTGTTAAGGTCTATTAATAAAAACTCTTCTATATATTTTAATATAAGATTTTTTGTATTTTCATGTCTAGCATTTTTATTATCATTTATTAAGATTGATAAAAAATACATTAAAGATGGTTTTATATGTTCTTCTCTAATAGAAAGTATTATAGCTATATATCAATTTGCGTCACAAAAAATAGTGGCTAATAAATTTTTAGGATTAGCAAATCATTTTCCATATGATCCAGGAACTTCTGTTATAGAAAAGAGCGATGGAAGATTTTTAAGAGCATATGGTCTTTTGCCTCATCCAAATATATTGGGAGTGTTTTTAGTAATAGGTTTTATATTTTTATGTATTAAAATATTGCAAGGAAATATAAAAAATAAATATTCAAGCTACTTAATTTTAGGTATTATATTTATTGGTATTATAGTTACATTTTCAAGATTATCTTTGTTGTTGCTATTAATTTTTTTTATTATATATATATTTAGACACTATTTTTTAAAAAGAGAAAAGTTGGAAGTAGAGAAATTTTTATCTATTTTTTGTGTATTACTATCTATTTTTTTAATATTCAAAGATCTAATTTTTACAAGAATTATTGATAGTAGATTAAATAATATATCTAACTATGAAAGAAAAGATCAGTATGTTGAGTCAGTGAATATTATAAAAAATAAAAATAATTTTTTATTTGGCATAGGTGAAAGAAATTATACATTTTATATACATAATGCTAATAATGTTAAAGGCGTTTATGATTTAAAATCTATTCATAATATTTATTTTTTATCATTAAATGAATTAGGAATCTTTGGATTTATCACATTTATTATTTTATTATTATCCCCATTATTAATTAATAATGATAGTGATATTAAATTAGTGTACTTTATATTATTAGTTTCTGGCTTTTTTGATCATTTTCTAATGACAGAAAATTTTGGTATATTTATATTAATGCTGTTCATTGGCATAATGTTTAGTAAACAATATAAATTAGAATAAATTTATGATATAATATATAAATAATTATAAAAGATTTAATAAAAAATGAGTTTCAAAAATAATAACAAGAGTAAAAACATAGAAGGTAATAAATTTAATGTAATAGATTTTCATGATATTGAAGGTGGGCTTAAAGAATATATTAATAATGCTATTTTCTTGCAGGATTACTCTATTGATGTTTTTAAAGATTTTGTTGAAATTGAGAAATATATAAAAGTAAAAACTCCAGAAATAAACAATAATATTAAAAATATAAAGAATTTTTTAGAGAAAAATAGCAAAAATAATTTTTATTTAAAAAATTTTTTGGAAGAATTATTAAATATATTTAATGATTTATCTATTGACAGTGTTAGTTTATTAAAAAACAGAAAAATTTTTTATTCTACCATATTTAAGATTTTAGAATCTCAGCAAAAGAATAAGCATATATCTAGTAAGAATAAAGGTGCAATATTAAAAACTGAGGTCTTTAGATATGGTGGTGATGAATTTATCGCTATTATCACACGAGATATAGGTGTTGAGCTAGTATTTTTTGATATAATGTATCTAAACTTTTTTAATGATCTGTTTGGTTATAAAGGAGGTGATGATATTATTTATATAGCATCTAGATTAATAGAAAATACTTTAAAATCATTTGAAAACAAAGCTACAAAAACAAGAAATATTGTAGATAAAATATTAAGCAACTTTATAAATTTTCAATTCGATAGGGAGTATAGTTATTTAAATAAAATTATATTTAATATAAATATTGGTTATTCTAGTAATTCAGAAATAGAATGGATAAAAGAACAGTTTATAAAATATATAAAAGATAAAAAAATAAGAAATATAAATGCTACTTTATCAATACATGATTCTGTTAATATTATGATATATCTAGCTGAGATTAGAGAATCTATTAATAAAAATATATTGAAATTTTATTTACTTACTAGTTTATATAATTTATCTAAGAAAGATAGCAAAATAGATAACATTTTCAAATCATATTTAATGTATACAAAAAGTTCATTTTTAATAGAGGATATTGTTAAAGATATATCTAAAAACTCAAAGGATGAAGAAGAATTAATTAATAATATAATTTTAGAATCATTAAAGATAGAAGAAGGTAAGATGGCTAATATTTTTAATACAACTAATACTAAGTATAATATTTTATTGCAGCTAATCTTTTCCAAAGTCACTGATAATATTCCTGCTAATTTTAGGGAATTTTCTATTGATGAAGTTATAAAAAAATGGGGTCTTGACTAAAAAAATTTTTCATTATATAATTGTTGTTACAATTTTAATTATTGCGATTATTTATCGCAAAAGCTCATGTTATATATAATAACCTCTAAGCATTTAATTTTAAATTCATATTATTAATTATTAAATGCACATGGTTATTTTTTGTTGCATTTAACAATTTTTAAACAATATCTTAACAACTTAGCTATTGATAAAACTTTTAATAAATATTAAAATAGAAAATCAGTCGCTAAGGATTGTAAATTAAAAATTAAATAGAAAGAATAAAAGCAATTTCATAAAGTTTCTTTTATTATTATGTCAGTATAGCACAATAATTTTGTTATTATTGTGGTTAAATAAAATCGTATATGGTGGATGCCTTGGCATTAAAGAGCGATGAAGGACGTAGTAGCCTGCGTTAAGCTTCGGGGAGGTGGCAAACAACCTTTGATCCGGAGATATCCGAATGAGGAAACTCCTTTGTTTTATAACAAAGACACATAACTGAATACATAGGTTATGATGAGCACACCTGGGGAAGTGAAACATCTCAGTACCCAGAGGAAAAGAAAATAATAATGATTCCGAAAGTAGTGGCGAGCGAAATCGGAAGAGCCTAAACCTATTTGCGTGTTTATGATAGTGATGTCTTGGTTTAACCTTGGCAGATCTAGAAGTATTAAAAGCGTCAGCTGTTGCCAAATAGGTGTTATAAGAGATTCTGTTTAGTTTCTGACGAAACTGAAATAGAGATATAAACAATAATTTCTATGAGAATATTCTGGAAAGAATGGCCATAGAGGGTTAAAGCCCCGTATCTTAAAGAAATTATTACTCTATAGGAATTTTCTTAAGTATTGCAGGACTCGTGAAATCCTGTAAGAAGTTATCGCGACTATGCGATAAGGCTAAATATCTTTAATGATCGATAGTGAACAAGTACCATGAGGGAAAGGTGAAAAGAACCCTGAGAAGGGAGTGAAATAGACCTGAAACCATATACTTACAAGGAGTCGGAGCCCGGAACTTTGAAGTTAATTTATAATTAATTGACTTTAAAGTTCCGGGTGACGGCGTGCCTATTGAAGAATGAGTCAGCGAGTTACTTCTGTGTTGCAAGTTTAACCAGTCTGAGGCTGGGAAAGCGTAGTGAAAGTGAGGGTTAATAGCCCGTTTAGCATCACAGAGTAGACCCGAAACCGGGTGAGCTAACCATGAGCAGGGTGAAGATAATCGAAAGATTGTTGGAGGCCCGAACTCGACACTCGTGCAAAAGTGAGAGAAGACTTGTGGTTAGGAGCGAAATACTAATCGAACTCGGTGATAGCTGGTTCTCCCCGAAATATCTTTAGGGATAGCCTAGTTTGTTCTTTACTGGTGGTAGAGCTACTGAATGGGTGTGGGTGGAGCAATCCTGCCATATCCAACCAAACTCCGAATGCTAGTAAATTAAAAAACTGGAGTAAGACTATGGGCGCTAAGGTTCATCAGTCAAAACGGAAACAGCCGTTGACCGCAATTTAAGGTCCCAAAATCTATACTAAGTGTCGAAGGTGGTGGTTTGACATAAACAGCTAGGATGTTGGCTTAGAAGCAGCCATCATTTAAAGAAAGCGTAATAGCTCACTAGTTTAGTCATCCTGCGCCGAAAATTTACCGGGGCTCAAGTATAGTACCGAAGATGCGGATTCTTATCATAAGATAAGAGTGGTAGGGGAGCATTCTATATGCGCTGAAGCAATATCGCGAGGTATTGTGGAGTGTATAGAAGAGAGAATGCTGACATAAGTAGCAAAAATGCAGATGAAAATTCTGCACACCGAAAACCCAAGGTTTCCAGGGTCAAGATTTTCTGCCCTGGGTTAGTCGATCCTAAGCCGAGGCTAAGTAGAGTAGGCGATGGAAGAGCAGGCTAATATTCCTGCACTATTAATATGACCGATTGGAGGGACGTATTTTATTGAGGTTCTACGTAATTTGGTTATGTACGTTTGCGATTAGTAGATGTATATAGAGGTAAATCCTTTATATATTAAGCATCAAAAGTTGCATGCATTTCTATGAAAGTAGAGAGATAGAATTTATTAAAATGCCGAGAAAAACTTCTAGGGCTAATCATATTAATATCCGTACCGTAAACCGACTCAGGTGGGTGAGGAGAGTATCCTAAGGTGCATGAGAGAAACTTCGTTAAGGAACTAAGCAAAAAAGCGGCCGTAACTTCGGGATAAGGCCTCCCCTAATTTATTAGGGGCGCAGCGAAAGATACCGGGTGACTGTTTACCAAAAACTTAGGTCTCTGCTGAAAGCGAAAGCTGAAGTATAGGGGCTGATGCCTGGCCAGTGTCAGAACGTTAAGTAGAGGGGTGCAAGCTCTGAAACTAAGCGCTGATGAACGCCGGCGATAACTATAATCGTCCTATGGTAGCGAAATCCCTTGTCGGGCGAGTTCCGACCCGCACGAATGGCATAACAACTTGGTAACTGTCTTAACGAAGTACTCAGTGAAATTGCAAGACGAGTGAAGATGCTCGTTACTCGCAGCTAGACGAAAAGACCCCATGAATCTTTACTACAACTTGGTATTGTATTAGAGTTATATATGTTCAGGATAGGTGGGAGCTTAGGCATCCTTGAGATACCACCCTTATCTAATTTTAATACTAATTTTTACGCCATAATCTGGCAGGAAGACAGTGCCTGGTGGGTAGTTTTACTGGGGCGGTAGCCTCCTAAAATGTAACGGAGGCGTTTACAAAGGTTGGTTAAGTTCGGATGGAAATCGAACCGATAGTGCAAACGCATAAACCAGCTTTACTGCAAGGATCACAATCCGCGCAGTTACGAAAGTAGAAGTTAGTGATCCGACCATCCTATATAGGAAGGTGGAAGCTCAACGGATAAAAGATACTCTGGGGATAACAGGCTGATCTGATCCAAGAGTCCATATCGACGATCAGGTTTGGCACCTCGATGTCGGCTCATCACATCCTGGGGCTGAATAGGGTCCCAATGGTTAGGCTGTTCGCCTATTAAAGTGGTACGTGAGCTGGGTTCAGTACGTCGTGAGACAGTACGGTCTCCTATCTGCTGTGAGCGTCGAGATTTGAGAAAGCTCTTTCCTAGTACGAGAGGACCGGAAAGAATAAACCTCTGGTGTGCCGGTTGTTCTACCAAGAGCACCGCCGGGTAGCTAAGTTTAGTATGGATAAGCGCTGAAAGCATCTAAGCACGAAGCCGTTTTCAAGATTAAATCTCAATATAGTCCCCTTGAAGACTACAAGGTTGATAGGCCATACGTGTAAGCATAGTAATATGTTGAGCGGAGTGGTACTAATCGGACAAATTTAACCACAATAATAATAAAGTTATTAAAAATTGCTCATCTTTCTATTTAATTTTAAGTTTATAATTTATATAGGCTGAATATTTAAAGGAGATTATTGTTCTGGTGATTACAAGCAATGGGGAAACACCTGTTCCCATTCCGAACACAGAAGTTAAGCCCATTAGCGCCGATGATACGGGAAACCGGAAAGTAGGTCATCGCCAGAACAATGATCTTCTTTTTTATTTATGGATTAATATTAGCAAATATTAGCAAGGAGATAAACTATAGAGTTTTAAAAAATGAAGTATATATACTTCATTTTTTACCAATGTTTTTTCTCGATTCCATTTTTTGCAGCATCTTCTTGTGCTTTTTGTTTATTTTTGCCTATACCATATGCTACTAGTTCGTCACTTATATAAAGACCCATTTTAAACATTTTATCATGGTCTGGCCCGGATTCTTCTATAACTTTATATGTAGGTGTTATGCCAATTTTCTCTTGTGCAACTTCTTGGAAGTATGTTTTATAATCTATATATGATTTATTTTTTAATATATTATCAAAATATATGATTATATTATCAGATATAAATTTTTTAGCTTTTGCAAATCCTTGATCTAAATATATAGCACCTATGATTGCTTCACATGCATCAGCTAAGATACTTTTTTTAGATTTTGAAGTTATATCATTTTTTTCCCCTTTGCTTAAATATAAATAATCAGCAAGGTTAAGTTTATTTGCAACATTGCTCAAAATTTCTGTATTAACTAAACTAGCTCTAAAGCTAGTTAAAACACCTTCTTCTTCCTTCTGATGTTTAAATAAAAATTCTGTTACTATAAGTTCAAGAACAGCATCTCCTAAAAATTCTAGTCTTTCATTGCTTCCAAGTCCAAAATCCGGATTTTCATTTAAAAAAGATCTATGGATAAGAGCATTTTTTAAGAGATTTTTATTTTTGAACTTTATTTTTAATTTTTTCTCAAGTTCTGAGATTTTATCTTCCATAAATTAGTTATAAATTTTTTAATATTTTTAAATTTTTATATTCTATGTTATTTTCTAACTCTTTTTCATCTACCCATATGCCAATGTCCTCTTTAATCTTTTCTATATTATCTATATTTACAACACCTAAAAATAAAATATTTTTTTTGGTTATTAATGGGAATAAAGTGTTATTATTTTTCCTTATAGTATAATTTATTTCTCCAGCAACTTTTATATTATAGTTTATATTGCCAATTAATTCAGTAATTTTCTGCTTAGCAAATTCTATATATATCTCTTCTTTTTTCTTATTTTCTAAATCTATAATGTCTTTTTCTTGCTTTTCTTTATCATCCATAAAATCGGTATTATCTAACCTATCTTCATTATATTCGATTATTTTTTGCTCCTCAATTTTATCATTTTTATCTATAATAAGATCAGTTTTTTCTATTTTTTCTTCTTCGATAATTTCTTGTTTAATATTTTCATTTTCTTTCTTTTTTTCAATATTTTCAAATTTTATAAAACTGATTTTACTATTATTCTGCTTATTAACTAAATACTTATTACTATCTTTTATTATGAGGTCAATCTCATATACATTAGTTATATTTTTATTTAAGTTTTCAAATACTGTTCCTAAGACTCCATTAATGAATTTTGAAGAATTATTTGATCCAAAATTTTTAGCTAGTTCAATAGCTTCATTGATTACAACTTTATATGGAGTTGAATCATTATATATTAATTCAAATATAGCAATCCTTAATATATTTCTATCTATTGGCGATATCTGATTTATAGGCCATTCTGGTGCATATGTTTTTATAATTTTATCAATATCTTTAATATTCCTAGTTACTCCTTTTGTAAGAAATTGCAAAAAATCATCTTTTTCTAGAGTTGGGGCAAATTCTTTTATATCATAATCTATAAATTTATCTATATTATCTTTTTTATCTTTAAAGTCCCACTCAAAAAGAGATTGTAAAACTATTGAACGAATTAAGTGTCTATTAGACATACCTTTATTTAAAAAATAAACAAAAATAAAAACATATAATTATGTTTTTATTTAGATTCTTTGTAAGTGCCACAAATCTTACAAGCTCTATGTTGTAATTTCGGGTTTTTGCATTTTGGGCAAATATTAATTTCTTTTAATTTCAAAGATTTATTTGTAGGATTATTAATGGTTCTTTTTTTATTTTTTGGTCTTCTCTTTGAAGGTAAACCCATATCAATATAATAAATTGTTAAATAATGTAAATATTTTAGCTCATGTTATATATTTTTGCAAGTATATGCAATCTTTTTATATATAATGTAATGGTAATATATTTTATTAACATGTTTTAAACATATGAATAATTATAAAAATTTTAATCCAAATTTTAGGTAAATTATTAAATATTGACATTTTTCTCACAAAATATAAACTGAAAAGATAGTTTTCCACAGGTTTTAATATAATAAAATAAAATTAAAAGATATAGGCACATATATTTTTTAAGAAATAAACCTTAACCAAGGCACGATGGACAAAAAACAAATATGGCAAGCAGCTCTTGCTAGATTGGAATTAACATTAAGCAAAGCTAATTTTGCTACATGGTTTAGTAACACTTATATTATTGATATTACCGAGAATGGTGAGCATGCTATAATAGGTACTCCTCATGCATTTGCACAAGCATGGCTTAATAAAAAATATCATAAGGATATTTTAAATGCTCTTCAAGAAGTGACTGATGGTCAAATCAAGAGAATTACATATGAAGTTAGTCAGCCAGGAGATGAGAAATCTAAAAATTTAGAGAAATTAATGGACTCAGAAAGTAAAAATATAACAGCGGAAGACCAGAGGATGATCAGAGAGAAAGAAAATAACTTAGGGGTATTTAATTTAAATAATAAGTATACTTTTGATTCATTTGTTGTTGGGAAAACTAATGAGTTAGCTTTTGCAGCTGCCAGAGGTGTTTCAGAGTTTCCTGGTGAAAAGTTTAATCCTTTATTTATTTATGGTGGTGTTGGAATAGGTAAAACTCATTTAGCCCAAGCTATAGGTAACCAGATATTAAAAAATAACCAAGAAGCAAGGATATTATATGTTACATCTGAGAGGTTTACAAATGATTATGTTGATGCAATAAAAGGTGGTAAAATGAAGGAGTTTAGGGTAAAATATAGATCTTATGATGTATTAATAATTGATGACATTCAATTTCTAGCTGGTAAGGATGGAACGCAAGAAGAATTATTTAATACATTTAATGAATATCATCAAAAAAATCTACAAATTGTTTTAACTTCAGATAGGGCTCCTCAGGCATTATCTGCCTTTCAAGAGAGATTGAAATCTAGATTTTCTTGTGGTATGGTTGCGGATATAGAAGAACCAGATTTTGAAACAAGAGAAGCTATTATTAAAGCTAAATTAGCTGAAAAAAAATACAAATTTGATGATGATGTTGTAAAATATATTGCTGCTGAGGTTCAGAAAAGTGTGCGTGAGATTGAAGGTGTATTGAATAAAATTATTGCTCAATATGAATTAAGAAAAATTGAGCCTACAATTGAAAATGTAAAAGAAACTATTTCATATTATAATGAACAAAATAAAAAGAATGTTAAATTTACTCCTATTCAGTTAATAGAAACAGTAGCTAGCTTCTATGATATAACTGTTGATAGTATAAAAGGCACATCAAGAAAAAAAGAATTGGTAATCCCAAGACAAGTTTCTATGTTCCTAATGAGGGAAGAATTAGATGCGTCTTTTCCAAATATTGGTTCTGAATTAGGTAATAGAGACCATACTACAGCTATGCATTCTTACCAAAAGATTAAAAGAGAAATTGAACAAAATAATAGGATAAAAAAGGATATAGATATGATAAGAGAAAGATTATATAATGGTAGTTATAATTAGATAAAATATATTATTATGGAAGTAATATTTTTAAATATGTCATCTCAGTTTGAATGGGATAAAGGTATATACAACAGAAATAAATATATATTAGATGGTTTTTCTAAGAGGGATGATGTAGAGAAAATATTATCAGTTGACTTTCTACCATATAATCTTAAGAGTCTATTAAGGCTATATATTAAGGCTAGAGTTTATAAAAAATCAGGAGACAATATTATTTCTTCTGGTTTTTTATATTCTGCAAGACGTATAAATAATAAAATAATATCTTTATCAGCATTAAATATGAAGGTTGTAAAAAGAGTTGCCAAGAGATTGGACTTTGATAGCAGTATTATTATAAATTATAATCCTTTTAATATAAAATATTTTAAATATTTTAAAGATAATAAAAAATATTTTGATGCAGTGGATAATTGGTCAGAAAATAATACATTTAAAAAGTATAAAGAAGAATTATTAAAAAATTATAAATATATAATTAATAATTCTTCTTTAGTATTTACAAGACCAGAAAGACTAAAAAATACATTAGAAGAGATAGCTGGAAATAAAAAAGACAATATTAAAATCGTGCTAAATGGTGTAGATTTGGATTATTATAAATCACCTCAAAAAATAGAAAGGATAGATCAGATTTTTGCTGGCATAGATGAGGATAAAATAAAAGTTGGGTATTTGGGTGTAATAAAAGGAGATAGAATAGATAGTGATTTATTAGAATATATAATACAAGATAATCAAGATAAATATTTTATAATAGCCGGGCCAGTTTTTAATGGTTTTAATTTAGGAAGGTTTAATAGGTTTAATAATGTTATATTTCCAGGAGAGATGTCATATTCTGAGATTCCATATTTTTATAATAAATTGAATATCTGTATAATTCCCCATTTAATTAATGATTTTATTAAATCAATGGATCCAATGAAAATTTATGGGTATTTAGCAGCTGGTAAGCCTATAATATCAGTTCCTATACCAGGAGTTGAACAGTTTAGAGAGTTTATTAATATTGTTAATACAAAAGAAGAATTTTCTTATGCAATAAAACAAATATCTGATAACAAAGAAAATTTTGCTGGTTATAAAATTATTGAAAGACAAAACGCTGTAGAAGGTTGCTCTTGGAAATCAAGGGTGGAGCAGATGATAAATTTAATAAATTATGATATAATAAAGTAGTTATGAATCATTAATTTTATTAAATAATGGAAGATAAAAAGCAAGAAAATCAAAAAAATGAAGAAGAGAAAAAAGAAGCTCCAAAGATAGATATAGCAACTCAGTCTGTGAAAGACAAATTCAATGAAGTATATAAGAAAATACAAGTTAAAGAGGAAGAAGCAGCTACAGAGGCTACTGCTAACTTGTATGGTTTAGATTATATAGATTTGCATAAATTCCCTATTGGCCCTGAGGCTTTACAATCTATTCCAGAACAAGATTGCCATAAATATGGTATAGTATGTTTTTTTAGAGGATTTCAAGAAATGAGAATTGGTATAACAACATTTAATGATAATGTTATAGAATATATAAATGCAATTGATACAGAAGAAGCAGATACAAAAAAGAAAATATATCTTATATCTCAAGGCAGCTTAGATGTAGCTTTAGCTTTATATGAAAAATTACCCAAAATAAAACCATTTGAATATGGGATGAAAATAGATCCAGATATTTTTGATAAATTCAAAAATGAGTTAAAAACATTTGAAGATGTTAATAGAAAAATGCAAGAAGTTGATTTACCAGATATGATAACTTTAATATTTGCAGCAGCTATAGAGTTTGATGCTTCAGATATTCATATAGAAGCGGCCGAAAATAGAGTTATTGTCCGTCTCAGGATAGAAGGCATGCTTCAGGAAATAGCTTCTATAAAAAAAGAAATATGGCCAAAATTAATTACAAGAATTAAATTACTTGCAAAATTAAAGATGAATGTATCAGACATTCCTCAAGATGGTAGAATTACCATTGTTTTAAATAATGATAAGGTGGATGTACGTGTTTCAACTTTGCCAACAGCATATGGAGAATCTGTTGTTATGCGTCTTTTAAAATCTTCAGTTCAAGGATTAGCATTTGAAAATTTAGGTTTAATAGGAAGCACTTATGATAGATTAGAAAAGGCAGTAGATAAACCTATAGGCATGATAATAACAACAGGTCCAACCGGATCAGGTAAAACTACAACACTTTATGCAATATTAAATAAATTAAATAAGCCAAACGTTAATGTTGTAACATTAGAAGACCCTATAGAGTATAAATTACCTGGTTTAAATCAATCGCAAATAGATTATAGCAGAAACTACGATTTTGCTAGGGGTTTAAGGTCTATATTGCGTCAGGATCCAAACGTAATTATGGTTGGAGAAATAAGAGATGGAGAGACGGCAGAGGTAGCGGTAGAAGCAGCATTAACTGGTCATAAGGTTCTTTCAACTATTCATGCTAATTCAGCACCAGCTGCTATACCTAGATTTTTAGTAATGGGAGTTAAGCCATTCTTACTCGCTCCAGCGCTAAATGTTGTTATGGCACAACGTTTAGTCAGAAGGATTTGTACAAACTGTAAGGAGGAAATTAAATTAGATCCAAAGGTACAAGAAAATGTAGAAAAAATATTATTAAGCATTCCAGAAGCATCGGGTTTTAAGGTAGATATAAATAATCTTCATTTTTATCATGGTAGAGGTTGTGATAAATGTCATGGCATAGGGTATAAAGGTAGGATAGGGTTATATGAGATTATGGACATGAATGAAGAAATAGAAAAGATAATACTATCAGGGAATGTTTCTGAGTATGAACTAGAAAAAATAGCTATTAATCATGGAATGCTTAAAGTTGTACAAGATGGCTTATTAAAGGCGACACAAGGTATAACAACAGTGGAAGAAGTATTTAGAGTTGCAAGTCAATAAAAATTTTAAGAAAGTAATCGTTTTAGTATTATATTAATTAAAAAATAAATCAGTGATAAAAGTAGCAAAAAAAAAGTTGTTAATATTAGATGGAAATGCATTAGTTCACAGAGCCTTTCATGCACTTCCACAAACAATGTCAACAAAATCAGGGCTTCAGACAAATGCTATGTATGGGTTTGTCTCTATTTTTATCAAGGCATTAAAAGATATAAAACCAACCCATATAGCAATTTGTTTTGATGTTTCAAAAAAAACTTTTAGGAACGATTTATTTAATAATTATAAAGCAAATAGAGTTAAACAACCAGATGAGCTTTATTTGCAATTCCCATACATAAAAGAAATAATAAAAGCTTTTAATATAAAAATATTTGAAAAAGAAGGTTTTGAAGCTGATGATATTATAGGTACAGTATGTGATAAGTTAAAAGATGATAAAGATACGGAAATTATAGTTTTAACTGGTGATAAAGATACCTTACAGTTAATTAGCAATAATATTAAAGTTTATACATTTAAAACAGGTATTTCTGATATTGTAATATATGATAGAGATACTGTAAAAGATAGAATGGGCATATATCCAGAACAAGTTATAGATTACAAAGCATTAAGGGGGGACCAATCAGATAATATTCCTGGAGTAAAAGGTATAGGAGAAAAGACAGCAGTAGAGCTTTTAAATAAATTTGGTAACATTAATAACTTGTATAAGTCTATAGAAAGTAATTCTATAAGTGATGAGATAAAACCAAGGATTTTAGGACTTTTAAAATCTCAAAAAGAGCAAGCTTTTTTGAGCTATAATTTATCGAAAATTGATAAAAATGTAAATATAGAATTTAATTTAGAAGAGTGCATTATTAAGCCAATAGATTTAGAGAGATTAAGAAAGATTTTTATAGATTTAGAGTTTAAAACTTTGCTTGATAGAATTTTGGAGTTAGATATTATACCAAAGCCAGAGAATAAAAATATTCAGGGTAATAACACTGAATATATTTTTTTGAAAAATGATGGAGATATTTTGAAAGTGTTTAAAGAGTTAGAATCGCAAGAAGAATTTGCGTTTGATACAGAGGCTGATGGAGTAAATTCATTAGTAGCTAATATAGTTGGTTTTAGTTTTTGTTTTCAAGAGGGCCATGCTTATTATATAGATTATAATACTATAAAAAATAATATTAAAATATTCAATAAAATAAAGAATATTTTTGAGGACAAAAATATAAAAAAAATAGGTCATAATATTAAATATGATATACATATTCTTAAAAGATTGGGAATAAATGTAGAAAATACATATTTTGATACAATGATTGCTGCATATATTTTATATCCTGGTGAAAGGAAATATAATATTGATTCTTTAGTTTTTTCAGAGTTTGGATTTAGAATGCAAAGGATAGAAGAGTTAATCGGGGAGAATAAAAAGACACAAATTACTATGAATTTTGTAGATCCAAATAAAGTTGCAAGTTATTGCTGTGAAGATTCTGATTTTGCATTCAGATTATATAAAAAATATTTTTTAGAATTAAAAAAAATACCAAAATTTTTTGATTTATTTTTTACTATAGAAATGCCGCTTATAAATATTTTAGTAAGTATGGAAGAAAATGGTATTTTATTAGATGTAAATTATTTAAATGAATTATCTTTATTTTATGAAGATAAGATAAAAGAGATAGAAAAGTATATTTTTGATATAACTGGTCCATTCAATTTAAACTCTCCTAAACAATTACAGGAAATATTATATAATAAATTAAAATTAGATATTAAGGGAATTAGAAAAATAAAAACTGGTATATCTACAGCATCTGATGAGTTGGAAAGATTAAGAGATAATTTGCTTGATGAAGCGGAAGAAATAGTAGAGAATAATCAGTTAGATAATTCTCTAGATACAGAAATTATAAATATATTAAGTAAAATTATAGAATATAGAGAATATCAAAAGTTAAAAACAACATATATTGATAATCTACCATTATTAATTAATAAAAATACAAATAGAATACACACAAATTTTAATCAAGTCATCACTTCAACTGGTAGATTATCATCTTCTGATCCAAATTTACAAAACATTCCAGTTAGAACTGAAGATGGTAAAAAAATTAGAAAAGCTTTTATTGCAGAAAAAGGATATAAACTAGTGTCAATAGATTATTCACAAATAGAGCTTAGAGTTATAGCTGCATTAGCTAATGAAAAAAATATGATAGATGCATTTAATAAAAATTTGGATATTCATGCGGTGACAGCTTCAATAATAAATAACATTAAACTGGAGGATGTTACAAGAGAACAAAGGCGAGATGCTAAATCTATAAATTTTGGTATAATATATGGGATGGGGCCGAGAAAGTTAGCTAGGACTACAGGTTTATCTTTTAAAGATGCAAAGGAATATATTGATAAATATTTCCAGGTCAATAGAAATATTGAAAAATATATAAATGAAGTTATCAACTTTGCAAAAGAAAATGGTTATAGCGAGAATATACTTGGTCGGAGGAGGTATCTTAAAGACATAAATTCAAATCAATCTCAAATTAGAAGTCAAGCAGAGAGAATGGCTCAGAATATGCCAATACAAAGTCTAGCAGCTGATATAATGAAGATGGCAATGAAAAAAGTTTTTGATAGAATAAATAATTCTAAAGAAAAAGATAATATAAGGATGTTGCTACAGGTCCATGATGAACTGGTATTTGAAGTTAGAGAAGGCTCTATATATTTTATGGAAAATATTAAAGATGATATGGAGAATGTTTTTATCTTACCTAATAATGTAAAATTAAAAGCAGAGATTGAGGTAGGAGATAATTGGGGGGAAATGAATAAAATTTAAAATATGATAAATATTTATGCATATATTGGGGATATTTATGCAGATATTGAGGAGAGTATAGAAAGACAGAAGAATAATTTTAAATTAAAATATGATAAATCAAATATCATATATTTTGATTTTTCCGAAAATTTTAATGATTCTGAATTAAAAATACAATTAAAAAATGCATATGAAAATTTGCCATTATTTTCAACTAAAAAATTAATTATTTTGAAAGATGTTTCAGCTCTATCAAAAGAAAAAAATGATATTTTAGATTTATTATTAGATTATTTGCAATATTCAAATGAAGATTTTATAACAATAATACAAGATACAAGAATAGATAGAAGATCAAAATTTTTTAGAAGGATACAAAAGTTAGAAAAAGACGGGAAGCTAAAAATAAATAAAGCATATTTTGAAGATGACAATAATATAGAAAAATGGGTTATAAAGACAATACAAAGTTATGGTTTTAATATTACTAAAAATGCATTAAGTAAAATACTTGAAATTTTTAATATCAAAAAGAATTATAGGGGAGAATATGTTGGGGGATTTGATACTATAAAAATAAAAAATCAATTATTGAAATTATTTGATTACAAAAAAGATGATAAACTTATAAAAGAAGAAGATGTAAATAATATTGATTTAAATTATGAAAATCCTAATGATAGTGATATATATGAATTAGTAAACTTAATATTCCAAAAGGATAAAAGAGCTTTAAAATTATTTGAAAAAAATTTTTATAACACTACAAATGAAAAGTTAAAATTAGATGAACTGGTATTTTTTAATACTATTATGATTAATCAAATAGAAGACATGATTATTGTATCAGATATGATAGTCAATAAGTTTAGTGATGCAGATATTTCTAATAAGTTAAACTGGGATAATATAAAGAGAATATACCCAATAAAACTAAAATTAAAAAATTTTAAAAAACAAGATTTATTTAAGTTTTATAAAGAACTTGGAGAAATAGATATTTTATCAAAAACAAATCAGGATATTTCACTATATAAATTAAATTTATTAATTATTGAAATGATAAATGGATAAAAATCAAAATAGGAATTTTATAAATTCTCTTAGGCACATAAATTTTAAGGATCAAAAAATAAAAAATTTTTATAAAAGAATTCTTTTTTTTATAATTCCTATATTGTTGATTATAATATTATGTCAGGCAGTTAATTTTTTGTTTACAGTTATAGCTGCCCCTAATAGTTATTTTTTAGATAAAAATATTTCATTAAAAGATAAGCAGGAAGTTGCAGATATAATTAGGAGCAAGAAAGAAGAGCTTGGTTCTAGAGAAATAGTATTAGTTTTTGATACAGATGATAAAGAAATAGTAAAAAGATATTATTTAAAAGATATATTAGGGATTGAGGCCGAGGATCAAACTATTGATAAAATATTTAACGAAAATTTTATTTGGTATGATTTTAATCTCAGCTATTTTATAAAAAATTTATTTTATAAAAAAAATTATAATTTAGATTATGCCATAGATAGAAGAGCATTAGAATTAATAAAGAGCGATATAGAATCTTATGAAGTTTCTGCTAAAAATGCTAGCGTGTCTGTTGATGAACAAAATGTTAAATTTACTATACAAAAAGAAAAACAAGGTTTTTCTTATGACTTTAGCAATTTTGAATATGATTTATTGAATCTAATAAATAATAGTAATAGTGTTAACAGCATGATTAGGATCAATAAAATAATAGATAATCCAATAATTACTGAGAATGATATAAATCCAATTTTGGCATCTGCAAATTTATTGTTAGATAATTCCCCTATAAATGTTTTCTATAAGACAAATGTTTATAAAATCGTGAGGGGTGATCTATTACATTGGATAGATTTTGATTATAATATATCTGACAATAAATTTAATGAAGCTGAAATTAAGATTAAGAAAGATGATATTATGGAATATTTAGACCATATAGCATTAGAGAATGATAAGGAACCGAAAAATGGTGAAATTGTTTTTGATGAAAATAATCCAATGAAAGTAGTTAAATTTACGCCAATAGAAAAAGGGCTATCATTAAATAAAGAAGACTCATATAATAAAATACAAGATGCTATATTGTCAAGTAAAAATGAGGTATATTTAACTGTAGATGATAAATTACCAGATAATATGAATAGCGAGGTTGTTAAAATGGGTTTATTAGAAGAAATTGGCAGAGGTGTTTCTAATTTTGCTGGTTCATCAAAGAATAGAGTTCATAATATAGAGATAGGATCGTCTTTTTTAAATGGATTGTTAATAAAACCAGGAGAAGAATTTTCGTTAATAAATATTATAGGGCAAGCGACCCCTGATAAAGGATATCTTGAGGAATTAGTTATAAAAGGTGATAGAACAGAACAGGAATATGGTGGAGGATTGTGCCAAGTAGGAACAACTATGTTTAGGGCGGCATTAAATTCTGGGTTTGAGATAACAGAGAGACAGAACCATTCTTATAGAGTTAGTTATTATGAACCAGCGGGAACTGATGCAACAATATATTATCCAAAACCAGATTTAAAGTTCATAAATAACACAAAAAATTATGTGATGATATTAACGGAAATCAATGGGACGGAATTAATATATAAAATTTGGGGTACAAAAGATAATAGAAAGATAACAATAACAGAGCCTATAATTAAAAACATAGTTTTAGCACCTGGAACAAAGTGGATAGAAACATTAGATTTAAAACCAGGTCAAAAAAAATGTATAGAGTCATCCCATAATGGTGCAGATGCTGAATTTACTTATCATGTTGAGCTAGAAGATGGAAAAGTAATAGATAAAGTTTTTAAAAGCCATTATAAACCATGGCAAGCGATTTGTTTAATAGGAGTGGAGCAATTTTCTGGTTATGGATATGGTTATGGTTATGGTTATGGTTATGGTTATGGTTATTAATTGATAATTAATAAATATTATGGAAAAAGGTAATTTTAATACAGATGTTAGTCCAACTATTGATAGAATGAGAAAATTTACAGAGTTTAAAGAATATTTAGAAAATGGAATTAGTGAGTTAGAGTATAAGTTAAATAAAATTGACATAAGCAATGATTTTCTTGATAAAGAAATAATGCCATTAGTTAATAGAATTAGTAAAATAGTAAGCTATATTAATTCTGCAAATAGTGTAAATATTGATATATCGGATATAGATAAACAGGCTTTGCAAAATCTATTTTATAGTGATCAATTCAGAAAGTTAGAACGCAAATTTTATTATTTAAAAAATAAGAAGTTACCTAAAATTAAACAGAAGATAGACAAGCAAAAAGTAATAGAAGATAAAAAAGATCCTAAGAATTATTGGTGGGGTAAATTAGAGGAACAGCAAGAGAAAAGTGCAGAAATATATGCTAGGATCCATCATATAAAAAACGAGGACGAATAATCCTGTTTTTTATAATTTATAGTATGCACAAATCTGTGAGCTAAAAAGGCTAAGCCAAGGAAGAAAAAAGACGGATCCCTCTTCTCCTTATTCATAGCCTCCCGCTTGTCGTGCCCACAGATTTCTACACACTATAAAAACTACTACTTATTAGTTTTTTATGGTATATTTATTGTGATAAAACATCATAGCATACAATTTAATTTTTGTCAATTTGAAAATGAGGGATTTAAATATAAAAGATAGTAACATTATCAGTGGTTTAGAAAAAGATGAAGATACAGCAATTGATTTATCTCTTAGGCCAAAAGACTTTTCTGAATATATAGGGCAAGAAACAATAAAAAGAAATTTACAAATATCAATTAATGCTGCAAAGAGTAGGCATGAGACTTTAGAGCATATTTTATTATATGGCGCTCCTGGGCTTGGTAAAACAACCTTAGCACATATTATAGCAGAGGAGATGGGAGTGAATATAAAAGTAACATCAGGTCCAGTATTAGAAAAAGCGGGTGATTTAGCTGCAATACTTACTAATTTAGAGGATGGGGATATTTTGTTTATTGATGAAATACATAGATTAAATAAAATAGTTGAGGAGATATTATATCCAGCAATGGAAGATTATGCTTTAGACATTATAATAGGCAAGGGGCCATCTGCTAAAACTATAAGAATTGATCTCCCTAAAATAACTATTATTGGAGCAACAACAAGGATTTCATTAATTTCTGCACCATTACGAGATAGGTTTGGGAATATTTTTAGACTTGTTTTTTACAATGACAAGGAAATTAAACAAATTATAAAAAGATCAGCAGATATCTTAAATATTGAAATAAATGATGATGCAGCGGAGGAAATAGCGAAAAGATCTAGGAGAACTCCAAGAATAGCTAATAGATTATTGAAAAGAGTTAGAGACTATATAAATGTTCAAGGAAGAGATATTATAACATTAAATGATGCAAAAGATATGTTAAAATCTTTAGAAATTGATCCTATGGGATTAGATCAGGTTGATAGAGAGATACTAGAAACTATATTATATAAATTTTCAGGTGGCCCAGTCGGATTAAATACTTTATCAGCCGTGACAAATGAAGAGATGTCAGCGATAGAAGATGTTTATGAACCATTTTTGATACAAATAGGTTTTATAGCAAGAACACCTAGAGGCAGAGTTATAACAGAATTAGGTAAAAAGCATATTATTTCATATAAATAGCTTATATTAAATAAAAACACTGGTATGCAGTGCTTTTTATTTTTTGTAATTGGCTGAAATTAGCATAATTATCATCTATAAATCTTGACTTTTTTAAATAAATAATATAAGGTTTCCTAGTAAATTAAATTTATGTATAAAATAAATTGGAAACTAATTTTTACAGCAGAAACATTTATTATATTTATAATGGTTCTATGTATATTAAATAAAGCAGGGATTTTATTTAAGGGTATAAATACTGCCTGTGCTGCTAATTTTGATTCCCCATGCATCAATAATATAGATATAGGTTTTGTTAATAAACCAATAGTGGATAATACAGTAGAGAATAAAATAAATAACATAGTAAGTGCCATGGTAGAAGATGTAGAAGAGGAAGATAAAGAGGATAATAATCTTAATAATATCTCTATCGAAGAGAAATATAGAAATAAAATTAAAAAAATTTATAGTACAAATGTCACCTCATATAACAGTGAAATAGCGCAGACAGATAGTAGCCCATGTATTACAGCCTCTGGTTTGAATATATGTGAAAGGGGAGTTGAGGATATAGTGGCAACTAATGATTTACCATTACATACAAAAATATTAATACCAGAATATTTCGGCGAGAAAATATTTTATGTTGAAGATAGAATGAATGTTAGGTATACTGGTACTGGTAGGATAGATATATGGATGCGAGATAAAGATAATTCTAAACAGTGGGGGGTAAAGTATACAAAAATTATCGTTTTAAAATAGCACGTTTACGTGCTATTTTAATTTTATAGTATATTTATCTTTTGCATCCTCTATAATATATCCCATTTCATCTATTTTTTCCCTTATGCTATCAGCCTTGTTATAATCACCACGATTTTTAGCCTGCCATCGTTCTTCAGCCAGCCCTTGAATTTCTTTCGGAATGTCGTAATCCTTTTTTTCTGTGTTTATAATAGCAAAGACTTTATTAAATGTATTTTCTATAAAGTCTAATATATCTTTTTTATTCCCATTATTTATAGATGCTTTATTATTAATTAAAGTATCTACGACAGCTAATGCTGCAGGAGAATTGAGATCTTTATCCATAGCATTTTTAAATTCTTCTATATAGTTATATTTAATTATGTTGTTATTATTTTTATAATCAGTATTTTTTAATTCATAATAAAAGTCTTCTATTTTTTGTCTTTCTATTTTTGCTTGTTTTACACTATCTAATGTAAAATCTCTTTGATTTCTATAATGTCCCATTAATACCCATAACCTAAAATCTAGTGGATCAAATTTTTCTTTTCCAAATTTTCCATTTTCTAGATCAGATATTGTATAAAAATTCCCTTTAGATTTACTCATCTTTTCTCCATTAACAAGGATATGCTTTCTATGTATCCAAAAATTGCAAAATTGTTTCCCAGTAGCACACTCTGTTTGTGCTATTTCATCTTCATGATGAGGGAATATATGATCCTCTCCGCCTGTATGTATATCTATAGTTGTAAAATTACTTTCATCTAATTCATCGCCATCTAAAGCATGTGTGAGATATCTCATAGACATAGCAGAACATTCTATATGCCAGCCTGGATATCCTTTATGGCCACTTGTTATAATTGTTGGGAATTCCCACTTCATTATATGAGACTCATCTGTTACCCAAAGAGAAAAATCCAAAATATTTTTCTTATCTTTTTTTAACTCTTCTACATCTATTCTACCACCAGCGCCAGCTTCTAATTCCGCTATATTTTTTCCAGAAAACTTTCCATAATTTTTAAATTTAGATACATCAAAATATATATTTTCATTTTCAGTAACATAAGCGAATCCTTTTTCTATAAGTTTTTTAATGATCATTTGCATTTCTTTTATATGATCTGTTGCTTTTACTACATATTCTGGTTTTTCTATATTTAATTTTTCTGTATCAATAAAGAATGCTTCAGTATATTTTTTTGATATTTCCCAAGGATCAAGATGCTCCTTTTTAGCAGCTCTTTCCATTTTATCTTCATTAGATGTCAAATCATAATTTTCATCGTTATCTACTTTTAAATGTCCAACATCTGTAATATTCATAACATGCTGCATTTTATAGCCAGAAAACTCCATATATCTTCTTAATAAATCAACAAATACATACATAGAAAGGTTACCTATATGAGCATAATCATAAACTGTAGGTCCACAACTATACATTCTAACAATATTTGTATTATCTATTGTTTTAAATTCTTCAACTTTTCTCGTTCTTGTATTATATAAATACATAGTGTTAATTTATTTTATTAATATATATAATTTACAGTATAAAATATTTTTTTTCAATCAAAAAATCCGCAAATTTCTTTGCGAACTTTTTGATTTTGTCGTGATAGACAATAATGCTTATTTAACAGCATCTTTTAAACCTTTACCTGGTTTAAATTTAGGAGCTGTCTTAGCTGGGATTTTAATTTCAGCACCAGTTTGAGGGTTTCTTCCTGTTCTAGCTTTTCTCTTCATTGTAGAGAATGTTCCAAAACCAGTAAGAACTACTGATTCACCTCTCTTTAAAGCTTTTGTAACTGAATGCATAAATGTGTTTAAAGCAGCTTCAGCTGATTTTTTAGATAATTCAGCTTCTTTTGCAATAGCATTAACTAAATCTTGTTTATTCATATTTTTTCACCTTCCTTTCTATCTAATTAGATTATTAAATTAAAACGACCTTTTTATATTTGTTATTTATGCTAATAATATAGCACGTTTAAGAGGGGCCAACAATAATAAATAAGTATTTATAATAGTTATAAGGTTTTTGGCTTAATATAGGTAAAAAAGTAATACATCTAAATGTATAAGTAGCGTATTTATTAGAGTTATACACAGGTAGATATAGATAGTCTTTATGATAAAATAAAAAGCAATAACAAAGATAATAGAATTTATGGGTAATTATTATGGAAAGATTCCAGATATCAATAAAATAAGTCATGATAGCATGGTTAGCAAGATTTTAGAAATGGCAAAAAATGAGGAAGCTAGAATATTAGAAACTGATTTTATTAATTTATATGGTAAGGACGAAGTTGAAAGGAATTTAAATACGATTATTAAGTTAAAAAAAGAATTTGAGTCCCAAGCTACTTATAAAGATATAGAAGCTAAAAGATTAGCTGACGTTTTTGAGTTTATAATGAATAAGCAAATAGAATTAAGTGATTGGCTTGGTGAGAATGTATATACCTATAAAACTTCATATTATGATGACTGGATAAACGGAGTTGATACATTATTAGAATTTCAGAAAGAAGAAAATGCATCATCTTATATGGGTATTGCATTTGATATAACATATAGTGAAAATTTATATAAAAAGTTGCATAGGATAAAAAAAGAAATTGATAGTGGTCATATGGCGAGTATAAAATATTTTAAGTCAGAAAATGAGGATTTTATGGGAAGACTTTCTAATATTCCAAGACTTGTCATTGGTGCTGATACAAAAACTATAGACGAATTAATGGAATTTGAAATAGGTAGAAAAAATAAAGAACTAGCAGATTATTTTTTGCAGTATCAAATTATAGATGAAATGATAATGCAATTAGATATATTTAGTAAATATGCTGAAAAAATTAGCAAATTTGACCTAGCAGAAAGGTATAAGCTATCATTAAAGATTATAAAGCAAATATTATCTAATAAAAGGAAAAATATATCAAAAGCACAATTGAACTTTATGAATGTAAGAGATTCATTTATTAATTCTTTGGAATATTATTGTGATGATGTATTTGGTCCGCTAGAAAAATAAAAGCCAGTATCTAACTGGCATCTAATTTTTTATAAATTTTTTTATATTTTTTTGGTAATTTTTCTAACCTTTTTTGGTAATTTTTTATTTTTTGATCTCTCTTTGAAATTTTTGTCTTTATCATTAATTAGCCTCCCTTAAATTTGAATAACAATATCATAAAAAAATATTATTGTCAATTTGACTTTATAATCTTTATATATTATTATATCTACATAATAAAATTAATAAATTACTTTATCTCGGCTTTTGGAAATGAGCAACCAATGCTTAGATAATAGAAAGGAAAAATAATGCTAAAACCAGAATTAAAAGCTCGCTTAATTAAAAAATATGCTGTTCATGAAAACGATACAGGATCTTTAGAGGTCCAAATTGCAATTCTTACAGCTGAAATTAATGAGATAGTTGAACATTTAAAACAGCACAAAAAGGATTTTTCTTCCAAAAGGGGTCTTATAAGAAAGGTAGCACAAAGAAGGAAATTTATGAAAGAACTTGAGAAAGAAAATAAAGAAAATTATGATAAATTCATGGAGAAAATAGAAAAAGATAAGGATTTAAAAGCTTTAGCAGAAGATACTGACAATAAAAAATAGCAACATAAGACAAGTAAGTCTTATGTTGTTTTTAATCAATAATTAATAAATTAAGCTAGAATATAGATAAGTAGACTATAAGTTATTTCCTTCTGGTCTAAAATCTATTTTCTAGCAAAAAGGAATTATTTTATGAGTAATATAAAAAATTTTAAGACCACATTTGCTGGTCGTGAGTTAGAGATTGAAGTTGGGAGATTGGCTCTACAAACAAATGCATCTTGTACTGTTAGATATGGAGAAACGGAAGTATTGGCTACTGTAGTTATGAATAAAGAAGAATCTAATGCTGATTATTTACCTTTTACGGTTGAATTTGAAGAAAAAATGTATGCAGCAGGTAAGATAAAAGGTTCTAGATTTATGAAGAGAGAGGGTAAGGCTAGTGATGAAGCTATATTGGCTGGTCGTCTAATAGATAGAGGTTTAAGACCATTATTTAATCAAAAGATAAGGCACGATATTCAGGTTATCATTACGGTACTTTCTTTAGACGACGAGAATGATCCAGATGTTGTTGGAATAATAGCAGCATCGTGTGTTTTAGCAATATCTGATATACCATTTAATGGTCCTATAGGTGGCATAAGAATAGGCTATAAAAATAATGATTTTATAATCAATCCAACATATGAACAAAGAAAAGATCTAGATCTAGATTTAGCTGTTTCTGGAACTAAAGATAAAATTTTAATGATAGAAATGCAGGGCAAGGAAATTAGTGAGCAAGTTCTTGAATCTGCTTTTGAAAAGTCTATGAAGGAGATGGATCCCTTGGTTGAGTTTTTAAAAGATATACAAAAGCAGATCGGAAAAGAAAAAATAAAAGAAGAAGATCTTTGTCTAAAAATTTTGAATGAAGATGAAGAAGCGATAATAAATGATGTAAAAGAATTTATGGAGCCTCTTTTAGATAAATATCTTTTTAATATACCAGTGGGTACGAAAAAACAAAGAAAAGAGGTTTTGCAAATTTTATTTAATGAAACCATTGAATATATCAAATCAAAAAATCCAAATTTTGATGCAGAAAAAATTTTAAATTCATTTTTTGAAGATTTTATAGAAGAGGAAGTTTCTCTAGCTATATTAGATAATAATAAACGGGTAGATGGGAGGGGAATAGAAGATTTAAGGCCACTTGATGCTGAGGTATCAGTATTGCCAAGGACTCATGGTTCGGCAATCTTTAGAAGAGGAGAAACACAGGTATTATCAGTGGTTACTTTAGGAGCGCCAGGTGATGCTTTAGAAATAGACAGTATGGAGGAAACTACTACCAAAAGATATATGCATCATTATAATGATGCCCCATTTTCTTATGGAGAAGCAGCTCCAATAAAAAGTTTAGGTAGAAGAGCTATAGGGCATGGTGCATTAGCAGAAAAAGCTATTGTCCCATTATTACCTTCAGAAGAGGAATTCCCTTATACTATTAGAGTTGTATCAGAAGTTATGAGCTCTAATGGTTCATCTTCAATGGCTTCTATATGTGGTTCATCTTTATCTTTAATGGATGCAGGTGTCCCAATTAAAAAATTAGCAGCTGGTATTGCAATTGGTATGGCAAAAAATAAAGTTGGTGATTGGAAAACATTTACAGATTTACAAGATATGGAAGATGGTTTTGGTGGCATGGATTTTAAAGTAGGAGGCACAAGAGATGGTATTACAGCTATACAAATGGATACAAAATCTGATGGACTTACAATGGAAATGATAGATGACGCTTTAGGAAAGGCTCAAAGAGCAAGATCTAAAATATTAGATGTATTAGAATCAGTTATTAAAGAACCAAGAAAGGAATTATCTAAATATGCTCCTAGAATTGAAACTATAAAAATAGATCCAGATAAAATAAAAGATGTCATAGGTGTTGGTGGTAAAGTAATAAAAGATATAGTTGAGCAAACCGGTGCAACTATTGATATAGATGAAACTGGAATAGTATTTATTACAGCGAAAGATCCTAATTCTATGCATAAAGCAAAAGAGATGATAAATGATATAGTTAGGGAATTCAATATAGGAGATGTTGTAAATGGTAAGGTTGTTAAAATAATGCCATTCGGTGCTATTGTAGAATTATCCCCAGCTACTGATGGTATGATTCATATATCTGAAATATCATATAAGAGGACAAATCAAGTAGGAGACATATTAAAAATAGGAGACTCTGTTAAAGTTAAGATAATAGGTAAAGATCAGTCAGGTAAAATAAGTCTTTCAATGAAAGCTCTTGAAGAGAGGCCAAAATTTAATCCTGGTGATCAGCAGTCGAAAGATAGAAACAATTACAATAATAGACCAAGAAGACCATTTTTTGATAGAAATAAAAAATAAAATAAAAAGAGGGGAAAGATTTTTTAATCTTTCCCCATGCAGGATTCCCGCAATTTATGCGAGTTACTGCTGATAAGGGGCTCTCTCCGGAGGATAAGAAGAGGCCCCTTTTTTACTACTATTATTGCTAAATTAACATATTTTTTATTATTAGTCAAATATTTCCTTATTTTTTCCTTATTTTTTTGTTATAATATCTATTATGAAAAAAATATTTAAAATATTATTAGTAATTTTAATTCCAATTATATTAATTAGTTCTTTTTTTATTTTACATATATTTTTTTATGATCCATTTATAAAGTTAGCTCCTAAAAATACCTTTTTTTATTCATATATTAATCTAAGTAAATCAAATATATTTACAAAAGAGTTTAATAATATAATGGATGATCACAAAGATATTAAAAATTATATAGAAAATAGTATAAGCAAGGATAATTTATATAAAATAAATAATTATTATAATAATAAAATAGCAATATTCTTATCAAATGATAATAATATAAATTTATATATAGTATTTAAAAAGCAAAGTAATAAGTTGCTAAATGAAAATATAGATCTAGATGTAGGTGATTTTCAGAATATAATTAATAAATATTTAGGGCAGAATAATAAAATAAAATTATGTAGTAGATTTTTGGGTGACTATTTTTTTATAACAAATAATTTAGATTCATTAAAAAATATAGATTCAGAAAAATATCTTTTTTATACAGATTATTTATATACCCTTTTTAAAAATAGAGATTTTTATAATTTAATTTCTAGAAGTTTAGTAAGTGGATATATTAATATTAATCCTATCAAAGATATATTAGTGCAGAATGATATAAATATTTTTTATAAAAATTATTCAGTATTTTCTATTAATTATACTGATAAAAAAATAGAGTTTAAGATTAATAATGTAAATAATTTAAAATCAGATATGAACGATTTTGATATATATAATTTATTCAAGCCAAATATAATAGTAGATAATTTTAATATTACTAATTTTTATAAAAAATTATATACAATTTTAACCGGCAATGAAATTACTAAAAATGAGGCATTATTTTTCAATAAATTTTTAAATTATGAAGATATAAATATTGCTGATATCAAGAGGTTATTTGATAATTCCAGTAAAATATTTTTGGTATTTGATCATAATATAAATTTAAATAATATAAAAAATTTTTTAATAATAACAAAGTTGGATGATTTAAATAATTATAAAAATGAAATTAGTAGTTTGGAAAATATATTTTTAAGGCAGGCTGGTAAAAATAATTTGCAATCAGTTTCGGAAATAGAAAATGGGATTATTTTAAAAGAAAAAGTTATAAACACAAGTAATTTAAAATTTGAAGATATGGATATTTATAATAATAATATAAGACAACATTTACAATTTCTAAGATTTAATAATTCTGCTATTTACTTTTCATTTATTGAAGAGGGAGAATATTTTATAATATCTAATTCCTTAAATATGATAAATAGTCTATATTATAGCCAGCCTAATAGTAATATTTTAGAAATAAATGATTTAGAAAAAACTATTTTTTTTAGGAATGCAGGCAATAATCTAATAATTGTATTTTAATGCTAATATAAGTAATATTTTTAACCTTTACTATTTTATCTTATAATGATAGAATAATATTTACACTTAAAAAATAAGGCAAACATATGAAAAAAGATTTTTTAGATAAGTTTAAAAAAATACTAGAGAATAGAAGAAAAATATTGATAAGAAACATATCTCAATTAGGTAAAAAAAATAGTGAAGGTGAATATGAAGTTATACGTAAAGAATATGGTAATTCCGATGATGAAAATTCAGAAGAAATTTCTGATATGTTAGAAGATGGTACAACTTTGAGTATGCTAGAAAGTGAATTAGATCAGATAGATCAAGCTTTAAAGAGAATAGAAGCTGGAGAATATGGAAAGTGTTTGAAGTGTGGTAAGCAAATAGAAGAGAAACGTTTAGAAGTTAATCCTTCTGCAGTATATTGTTCTGAATGTCAGAAAAAGATAGAAAAAGATTTAATTTAATATATAGCGGGTTGAACCCGCTATTTAAAATTAATCAATATGAATATAATTATATTTTTTTTATTACTTATAGTAGATAGATTATTTAAGATATTAGCTATGAATAATATTATAAATAATATAGGTATAAAGAATATATTATTTTTTGAATTCTATAAAAATTATAATTTAGCATTAGGTATAAAATTAAATAATATAATTATTATATTTACTAGTATTATATTATTCATATTGCTAATTTATTATTTTTATAATAAAAGTAATAAAATTAGTTTTTGTTTTATAGCTGTAGGATTTATAAGTAATCTATATGATAGAATATTTTATGGATATGTTATGGACTATATTAATATTTTCAATATAGGTATTTTTAATATTTCGGATTGTCTTATAATTATTGGTATAATTCTATTATTAATTAATATAACGAAAAATGATAAGAAAAATAAAGTTAATAGTAATAGGTAGAATAAAAGAAGAATATATAGAATGTGGAATAAAGGAATATATTAAGAGATTAAAGCCATTTTGTAATATAGATATAATAGAGTTAAAAGATAAGGGCATCAAACAGAATAGTAGTTTCATATTGAATATAGTTGAGAAATATAATAAAAATAATATATACATTTTAGATGAACAAGGTAAAGAAAGGACATCTGTAGAATTTTCTCAATTTTTAAATAGTTTAAATGGAGAGACTATATTTATAATTGGCGGGGCTGATGGTATTAGTAATAGCATAAAGCGAAGCTATAATTTAATATCTATATCAAAAATGACATTTACTCATGAGATGGCAAGGTTATTTTTTATAGAGCAACTATATAGGGCTTTTATGATTCTAGAGAATAGAAGCTATCATAAGTGATTTACTTTTTTTATTTTATGTTTTACAATTATATAATTATTGCGAGATCGTCTAATGGTAGGACATAGGCCTCTGGAGCCTATTATTCTGGTTCGAGTCCAGGTCTCGCAGCCA
>ERZ795059.670-NODE-670-length-42489-cov-7.659565_pt1 | contig 42489 bp, 27 predicted proteins | sample MGYA00375143_ERZ795059 | MGnify/ENA primary metagenome ERZ795059 (study PRJEB30188, sample SAMN05720168) | activated sludge metagenome | isolation source: Anaerobic digester | place: USA | collected 2015-01-07 ... | reverse complement strand
CAAAAAAGCCCGGGCATGCCCGGGCTTTTGCTTGAACGCTTTCGCTTGCTGCTTAGTTGCGCTTGACTGCAACCGTGATGTGGGCCGGCGGAGCGAGGCTGCCCGCTTCGGTGAACTTGACCTGGCCAAAGGCAATGCCGGTCGTTGCTGCTGTCGTCGTCGCGGTAATCGTGATGGTCTGCGTTTCCGGGGAGACCGGTGCCGCAGGCGTCTCGAACGTGCCCTTGAAGATGTTCTCGGCCGGCTCGACGCCCGCACCCGTGAACGAGAACGACGTCGGGTTGACCGTCACCGTCACGCCAGGCGGCTGGTCGACCGTCACATTCCATGTGGTCGCACTCGACGAAGCGTTGCGCAGCACGCGGGTCCAGACGAACGACGGGATCGCTGCACTGAGGGCGACGTTGCGCACGGAAGGCAGGTTCAAGGTCTTGACGTTGATCGATCCACCAGCCGGATTCGCCGCGAGGAAGTTGGCGAACGTCTCGTCCATCACGAAGCCGGCAAACGGGGCACGCGTAAGATCCACGCGGCCATTGCCGACGTCGTCGGTATTCCACGGATCGGTTCCGTTCTCATGGAAACCCGGGATCGTCGCCGTCAGCAGCAGTGCTGACTTGACCTCGGTCGGCGTCCAAGTCGGATGGACTGCGCGAACAAGGGCGGCCGAACCTGCCAGATGCGGGCTCGACATCGAGGTGCCGCTGATCGTGAAGTAGTTGGCGTCGGCTGCACGACCTGCTGCGTAGATGTTGACGCCGGGGCCGGTGATGTCGGGCTTGGTCAGGTCAGCCAGGTTGCCCGGTGTCGGGCCACGGAAGCTGAAGTCGGCAAGCACGTCACCCTGAACCGGCCCGGCGATTCGAGCAGCGAGACTGGACGTCGTCGGTGTCGCGCCATTGGACGTGATGAACGCATTCAGTGCCGCGCCTGCCGTCTGCGTGATGCTGTACGCGGGGATCGTCGCGCCATCGGTATTCATGTTGATGGTGCCAAACGTGTTGTTGTAGATGACGATCTGTTGCGCACCGGCCGTAGCCGCGTTGGCGACCTTTTCGGTGAAGTTGCAATCGCCGCGTTCCACCAGGGCGATGCTGCCGGAGAAGAAATTCGCCGGGAATCCTCCGTTCGCGGTACATCCGCGCAGGTTCGTTGCGATGCGCATCGGCAGGTTCGTGAACGGAACGGGCGCCGAAATGTTGCTGCCGAGTGCGGCGAGCAGATTCTGCGTGTTGGCGGGCGGTGTGCCGGGACCAGTGGCGGAAAAACCAGGACCCATGTTGACGTCCTGGGTGGAAGCCGCGACCGTCATGACCCAGGGGCCGCGATGGTTGACCTGGCCGACCGGGTTGGTGACGGTCGCGCTGGTATTGCCGGCCGAGGCAGCAACCACGATATCGGCGTTCACCGCGTCGAGGAAGTTGCGATCGTTGTCGGTCCACGGACTGGTACCGCCCGAGATCGAGAAATTGATGACATCGACGCCGTCGAGGATCGCATTGCTGATGCCGGCCTGGATATTGGCGCCCGGACAGGTGTCACCGGGGCAGACCTTGTAGGTGCGCAGCGACGCGCACGGGGCAACGCCGGACATCTGCGTGAACGGCGCAACCAGATTCGGCGAAGGTGACGCGGCGTTGGTTACCGAGTTTCCGGCAGCCGTGCTCGCGGTATGCACACCGTGGCCGGAGTCGACCGCTTCCGCATTCGGGCCGGTGCAGACACCCGCGCTGGACGTTGCGCAGTCCTTTGCCGCGAGCAGCTTGTGATCGCTGGCTCCGAAACCGCAGGTGGCATCATCGGCGAAGGATGGATGCGTCGAGTTGACGCCGCTGTCGAGGACACCGACCACGACACCCTTGCCGCGACTCTTCGGGCCTCCCGGAATCGGGAGATTCCAGACCGTCTCCGCACCAATGAAGGCCGGTCCACGGTAGGTATCGAGGTGGTAGATCTCATCCTGCTTGACCGACTTGACGCCCGGCGCCTGCGCGATGCGGCTCGCTTCATCGGTGGTCAGGTTCGCGGCAATGCCGCTGTGGGTGATTTCGTACTGATGCGTGACATCGATCGGATGCCCGACGATCGCGGCCATCGAAGCGAGGTATTCCTGCTGGCGATCACGCACGAAGGCGCGATAGGCCTTCACATCGTCGTTCGTCGCATCGAACTTGCGCGCACGACCATTCGGATCGGCTGCGGTCGCACGCAGGCCTGCGATGCCACCTGCATAGTAGAGCGCACCGGCGTCGTTGAATTCGATCAGGTAGGAATGGGTCGCGCTTGCGGATTGCTCGCTGGAACCAGCGGCATCTGCGGTTGCCACCCAGGCACTACCGCCCAGGCACGCGCCAATGACTGCTGCGAGAGCGGTAACTCGAATAGATGTCGCCATTGCCAGACTCCAGAAAATGAGGTGCTGAAAAGAATGTGGGGTAACCCGTCCGTCACGCCCTATGGACAGTCTTGAACGACCTGCATGGACTCGGTGTTATAGCACCGCCCACCAGCTCGATCAAATGAACAGGCGCGGCTTGCGGAGCACGACAGGCGGGCATCGAGCCATTCGACTGCGTACGGGATTGACCTCACCGAAGTGTGATCAGCCGCGTGACCGAGCCAGGATCATTCGTCAGGACGAGTCACCCACACAAGCCGGGCCAGACGTCAATCGGCAAAGAACTGCCGGACCTTCGCGAGATCGCGCGACCGCGGCAGGGGTGGCAGGCTCGCCAGGAAGATCTTGCCGTAGCCCTTGGTTGTCAGCCGGGGATCGCAAAGCACGAGCACGCCACGGTCATGGACATCGCGGATCAACCGACCGGCGCCCTGCTTGAGCGCGATCACTGCATTCGGGATCTGCCATTCGACGAACGGATTGAGGCCGGACTCACGCAACACCTCCAGGCGCGCGACCAGCACTGGATCATCGGGCGCGGCGAACGGCAGCTTGTCGATGACGACCACGCTGAGTGCATCGCCAGCCACGTCGACACCTTCCCAGAAACTCGCCGCGCCAAGCAACACGCCGTTGCCCGACTCGCGAAAACCACTGAGCAACTGGTGGCGCGGGGCCGACCCCTGCACGAACAACGGATACGGAACGCGCCCTTCCAGCAGTTCGGCGGCGCGCTTCAACGCACGATGCGAAGTGAACAGCAGGAACGCGCGACCGCCGGAAGCCTCGAGTACCGGCAGCACGGCGTCGATCATCTTTCCGGTGTAATCCGGCGCACCCGGCTCGGGCAGATCCTTCGGCAGATAGGCCAGCGCCTGGTTCGCGTAGTCGAACGGACTGTCGAGGCACAACGCGTGCGGATCCTCGAGGCCGAGCTGGCGCGCGAAGTGATCGAAGCGGCCGGCGATCGACAGGGTTGCCGACGTGAAGATCCAGGCGGCATGACTCTGTTCGCGCAGCTCGCGCAACGGCTGGGACAGATCCAGCGGTGTCGCGTGCAGGGCGAATCCGTGCGCGCTCAACTCGTACCAGTGCACCGAATCGCGCGCGGCGCTGTCGCACAGATGGGCCAGGCGCGCGCGCATCGTCATTGCACGCTCGTGCACCGCGGCGAGACCTCGACTGCGCTCGACATGGGCGTCGAGCCCGCTGGCAAGTTCATCGAGCGCCACACGCAGGTTTTCCAGCTCCTCTTCGACCGCCGTATCGCGTTCGATGACGACAAACGCCGCCTTGGCCGGAAAACGGTCGAGGGCGAGACGCAGGCGTCGCACTGCCGGCGTGATCGCTTCGATCAGCGGTTGCAGCGTCGCCAGCGCGCCGCTGGCCGATGCGCATTCGGCCAGCGTGTCGGTAGCCAGTTCGGTCAACTGGCGCGCGGTCAACGTGATCGAGAAGAATTGCCCGGCCAGCTCGGGAACCTGGTGCGCCTCGTCGAGGATGAAGGCATGCGCGCCGGGCAGGATCTCGCCGAATCCCTCCTGCTTGATCGCCAGGTCCGCGAACAGCAGATGATGATTGACGACGACGATGTCGGCTTCCTGCGCGGCTCGACGCGCCTTGACCACGAAGCAGTCGCTGAAGAACGGGCAGTCACTGCCAAGGCAGTTTTCGGTAGTCGACGTGACCCGCGGCCACAGCGGGGAATCCTCGGGCAGCTCGGCGAGTTCGGCGCGATCGCCGCTCGCTGTTGCGCTCGACCAGGCATGGATGGCATGCAACTGGGCGACCTGCTCGCGGCTCGCGAAGCGTCCTTCCTGACGCGCCTGCTCGAGCCGATGCAGGCACAGGTAGTTGGCGCGCCCCTTGAGCAGGGCCGCCGAGAGGCGTGCACCGAGCACGCTGCGCACGCGCGGCAGATCGCGATGGAACAACTGGTCCTGCAACGCCTTGGTGCCGGTCGAGATGATCACGCGCTTTCCCGACATCATCGCCGGCACGAGATAGGCGAAGGTCTTGCCGGTGCCAGTGCCGGCCTCGGCGATCAGTGCATGGCGATCCTCGATCGCCTCCGCCACGGCGCCTGCCATGCGTTGCTGGACTTCGCGCGGCACGAAACCGGGCACCTCGCGCGCGAACGGACCGTCGGCGCCGAGCAGCTCTTCGACACGATCGTGCATGGACGCGCGTTGCCTCAGAGTCGCACGGGTCGCTTGACCTTGCATTGCTCGCGCTTGCCTTCGGCGACAGCGCGGTAGTCCGGATCGTTGAAGATCTTGCGCGCCTCGACGATGGTCTGCCAGTTCTGCACGCACAGCGTGCCGACTTGCGGGCCCTTCTTGAAACTTTCGTAGGCGAGCTTTTCGGCCTGCTCCGTATTGCCGCGCAGGAACTCGATCTCGGCCTCGGACTGGAGCAGGTCCGGCGCCTCGGGCGCAAGTTTGCGCGCCTTGGACATGGCGACGAAAGCGTCGTCGAACTGTCCAAGCTTCTCGGCGTGCGCAGCCTGTGCGACAAAACCCTCCACCGCCGGATCGCGCAACGGATTGACCTGCAGGGCCGAATTCTCGCCGGCATTGGCCGCCCGGATCGCCTGCACCGCCGCGATGCGATCGGAATCGGGCCGGGTCAGGGTGGACTTCTCGTCGCGTGGCGCGGACGAACAGGCGGCGAGGACGGCAGCGACAGCGCAAGACAACAGGATTCGGCAGTTCGCGGAAACAGGTTTCATGATCGACATGCAGCTCGGTGGACTAGCCGCACAGCATAGCCTCAATCGCCATCACGACCGAACCACTGGCGGATGCGGTCGAGTGCGCAACCTTCGCGATCGACGGGCGCATAGCCCTGGATGAACGGGATTTCGCGCGCGCCGCTGCAAGCCGAATCGCTGCGCCGACCGTTTTCCGGATCAATCCAGACCTGTTCGAGGCCATCGACGGCCGGCACGAGGGTTTGCGCCGGGAGTTGCCTGAACAAGTCGATCCAGACCTTCAACGCACCGGTCGATCCGTACAGGCCCGTCGGACGATTGTCATCGCGACCGACCCAGACCACACCGAGCTGATTGCCGCTGAAACCCGCGAACCATGAATCGCGCTGGGTATCGCTGGTGCCTGTCTTGCCGGCGGCGTGCAGCCCGCCCAGCCCGGCCGCGCCGATCGAGCTTGCCGTCCCCGATTCGACCACCTGCTGCAGGGCCCAGGTCACCAGCCGCGAAGCGGCCACGTAGTCGCCGGTACCGGGCTTGACCGCGTAGCGCGACAAGGTGCGGCCATCGGCATCGACCACGCCGCGCACGGCGCGCAACGGCACCGCATGTCCATCGGCGGCGAAATACTGGTAGAGCTGGGCGACATCGAACGGACTCAGTTCGACGGCGCCGAGCAGCAGTGAAGGATTCGGATTGATGTCGCGGTCGAGGCCGAACGATTGCAGCAGTCCGCGCACGCGATCAACACCGACGCTGAGGCCCAGGTGGACCGTCGCGAGGTTCCACGAATTCTTCACCGCATCGATCAGCAACACGCGTCCGTGCACTTCACCATCGTCGTTCTTCGGTATCCAGCGCGTGCCATCCCGCTGCGGCATGTCGACCGGCGCGTCGTCGATCAGCGACGCGAGCGAATAGCGCTGCGGCTGCGCGAGCGCGGTCAGGTAGACGAAGGGCTTGACCAGCGATCCGATCGGACGGCGTGCATCGAGCGCGCGATTGAAACCGGGCGCATCGGCGTTGCGACTGCCGACCAGTGCCTGGACTTCACCGCTCGGCACGGCGGTGACGACGACCGCCGATTCGACGCCGGCATCGCGTTTGCCCAAGGCCTTGAGTGCCGATTCGAGCGCGCCTTCGGCCTGCAACTGGGCCGAGGGCGCGAGCGTGGTATGGATGGCCAGACCGGCCGCGTCGACTTCGTGGTCGGCGAAATCGCGGCGCAGTTGGTGGCGCACGAGTTCGAGGAAGGCAGGAAAGCGATTTCGTGGCAAGGCGCCCATGCTGCTGATCCGCAACGGCTCGGCGCGCGCGCGCGACAGCACCTTGGCGTCGATCAGGCCGGTATCGAAAAATTGCTGAAGCACGCGATTGCGTCGTTCATTCGCAAGCTGCGGGGCACGGCGCGGATCGTAAAGACTCGGGCCCTGGACCAGGCCGACGAGCAAGGCGATATCGGCAGGATCCAGCGAAGCCACGTCGCGCCCGAAATAGAACTCGGCAGCGGCGGCAAAGCCATGCACGGCCTGGCCGCCCTGCTGGCCGAGGAAGATCTCGTTCACATACGCTTCGAGGATGCGGCGCTTGTCGTAGCGATACTCGATCAGCAAGGCGATCAATGCCTCGTTGCCCTTGCGCAAAAGGCTCTGGCTGCGATCGAGAAACAGGTTCTTGACCAGCTGCTGGGTCAGGGTCGAACCACCCTGGACGATGTGCCCGGCCCGCAGGTTGGCCCAGGTCGCGCGCACGAGGGCAAGCACATTGACGCCGTGATGGTGCTTGAACTCGCGATCCTCGACGGCCTGCAGCCCGGCCACCAGCAGCGGCGGCAGGTGTTCGAGCTGGACGATGCGGCGTTCTTCCTGCTGCAGGCCGTACAGCGTGGCGATGCGCGCGGGATCGAGCTCGGTCGCGCGCAAGGCTGCGCCGGTGGCGGCATCGCTGAGTGCGGCAACGCGTCCATTGGCCACGTCGACCGACAGTCGCTGTGCGGGATGCTTGCCATCGAGTCCGTTATACGCGCGACGCGCGATGAGGAAGCGCTCGCCATTGCGTGCGTAGGTACCCGCGGTGCGGCCTGCCCCGTCATTCCGGTAACGGGCGGCGTCGAGCTCGAGCAACAGGGTCTCGGCGGTCATTGGTCGACCGGTCGAGAGATCGAGCGGTCGGGCGAAGACCCGGCTCGGGATCTGCCAGCTCAGGTCGTCAAAACGTTCGCGCACCTGATGATCGAGGACGATGGCGTAAGGAACGAGGAATCCGGGCAGCGCACCGATGGCGAGGAGGGTCGGCGCACGCAGCACGCGCCAGAGCAGGGCGATGAAAGTGAGCAGGCGTTGCAGCAAGGGCAGACCGGATTGCGCGGGATCGAGGACGCCAGTCTAGGGCAACGCTGCCCAATTGGCGCAAACAGGATGTTTGCGCAGCTCGCCATCGCAGCCGTGACAGTGCGCGCCGCCATCGCCGATAATCCGACTCCCACTTCGACCTGGAAGATCGTGCAGAACCTGTCGCCGGACCTCGTCTGTCTCTGCGTGCACGGTGACCGGCCCTGCAGCGAAGCGTGGTTGACTGCTGCCCTGGCCCAGGTTCCCGCTGCCGACCTCGTCCTCGTCGGCGCAAGTGTTGCGCTGCCGGGCCACGCGGACGCGCGGCGATACGCCGATATCGACACGCCGGACCCGCAAGCGCTGGCGTCGATCCTTGCGGCGCGGATGCCCGGCCGACACCTGCTGATCGTGCGCAGCGATGCCGAACTGCCGCCGCTGTCCCTGGCACGCCTGCTGCGCGCGATTGGCGAAGCCGACGTGCTTGCGGCCGGTCCGCTCGACAATCTGCACAGCGCGCGTTCGCCACTGCCGACCGGCGCGCGCAGCGAGGCATCGGTCGAACGCATCGACAAGGCATGTTTTGATCGCTCGCAGCACCGCCTGATCGATTGCCACGCGCTCTCGCCGCTGGCATCGGCGTGGCATGGCGATCGCTTGCTGCGGCGTGATCGGATCCCACCTGCAGGACGCCGCGTCTGCCTCGATCATCTGTATGTAGCCGAGCCTGGACGCGTACTTGAAGGTCCCGCTGCCGATCCGGATCCGCGCGATCCGCTACCGCCTTCGCCACTGGCCGACTTGCGCGCAAGCGTGGCTGAAGCGCTGGCTGTCGATCCGGGGTCGACCAGCGAGGCGCTCGATCAACGCCCGCGAATCCTGCATGTGCTGCACGGCTGGGGTGGCGGCGCCGAACGCTGGGTCCGCGATTTTTGCAGCGCGTATGCTTCGGCTCGCCATCTCGTCCTGATCGCACGTGGCAGCCATGCGCGCAGGCGTCACGGCGAGTGGCTGGAGTTGCACGACGGCGCATTGAACGGCCCACCGCTGCAACGCATCGCCCTGCCCTGCTCGATCGCCGATACGGTGATCGAGGATTCGGGCTATCGCCGCCTGCTCGCCGAACTGATCGCCGCGCACGCGATCGATGCCGTCATCGTCTCGTCCTTGATCGGGCACAGCCTCGACGTGCTGCGCACGGGCCTGCCGACCGTGCGCATCGTGCACGACCACTATCCGCTGTGGCCCGTGCTGCACCGCGATTTCAGCGATCCCGCGCTGCGCTTCGACGACCTCCAGCGACGCGACGACCTCGCTGCTCTCGGCAGTGACCGCGAGTTCACGAATCCTGACCCGAGCCATTGGAAGCAGCTTCGCGATGCCACGGTCGAGGCCCTGCTCGCCGCGCGGACCACCCTGATCGCCCCGAGCCGCTCGGCACTCGACAACGACCTGCGTCTCGCGCCCGAACTCGCCGCGCTGCAATCGTCGATCATTCCGCACGGACTTTCCGCCTGGCCGCGCGCGCCGGCACCTCGCACTGAGCCACCCCACCGATCGCGCCTGCGCCTGGTCATTCCGGGTCGCGTGCGCCGCGGCAAGGGTGCACAACTGCTTGAACAGGTACTGCCGCGCCTGCGCGAGTACGCCGATGTCTTCCTGCTGGGCGCCGGATCCGATGCGCATGCGTTCTTCGGCATGGATGGCGTCCACATCCTGCTCGATTATCGCCGCGAGGAGCTCCCGGACCTGCTCGCAGGGATCGCGCCGGATGCGGCGATGCTGCTGCCGACTGTCGCCGAGACGTTCGGTTATACCTTGTCGGAACTTCGGGATCTCGGCCTCGCGGTGATTGCGACGCGCATGGGCGCCTACGCCGAACGCATCGAGGACGGCGTCGATGGCTTCCTCGTCGAAGCCAACGCCGATGCCATCGTTGCGCGCGTCAGCACCTTGTTTTCGCGACGGGAATCTTTGCCGATCGTGCGCAGGCGTGTCGCCGAACGCGGCGAGCCCGGTCTGCCCGCGATGGCATCGGCCTACGCGAAAATCCTGGACCTGTCGGCCACTCCTGCGACTCGCTATCCGCTCGGCGGTGTCGATATCGCCTCCCAGTTGCTTGCGTCACGCAGCAGCGACCTCGTCGTCGCCAGACGCCGGATCGGCGAGTTGCAAGAGAGCGTGGACGCGTTGCGTTCCGAAAGCACGCGTCGTGGCGAATGGGGACACGGACTTGACCGCGAACTGGTGATCGCACGCGAAAATCTCGCGCGCCTCGAGGCCGATCTCGAACAGCGCACTGAGTGGGCGCTGCGCCTGGACAGCGAAGTCGAGTCCCTGCGCCCGATGCTGGACAGTCGCTCATGGCGTTACACCGAGCCGTTGCGCGCGACGGCCGCGCGGCTGCGCGCCATTCGCGTCTCGCTGGCCTATCGCAGGAATCGCCTGCTCGGCCAGCTACGGCGCGCGCAGGGCAGTCTTGCGCGACACGGCCTTGCCGGCACCTGGGCCCGCCTCGTGCGTGAATTGCGCGGCGGCTCGCCCGTGCACGGCCGCGAAGTCTTTGCGGCACCCGATGAGGCGTTTTCGCCGTTTGCCGTGCCGACCAGCGCGAGCCCGCGCGTTTCGATCGTGATCCCGGTCCACAACAAATTCGCCTATACCGCGGCCTGCCTGCGGTCATTGGGCGCGCATGCGAGCGCGACCGCGTTCGAGGTCATCGTCGTCGATGATCTCTCCACCGACACGACCGAATCGCGGCTCGCCCGCATCGACGGAATCCGCAGCATCCGCAATGCGGAAAATCTCGGCTTCGTCGGCTCGTGCAACGCCGGCGCAGCGATCGCGATCGGTGAGTACGTGCTTTTTCTAAACAATGACACGGTGGTGACGGCGGGCTGGCTCGATGCCCTGTTGCGCTGCTTTGACGAGCAGAGCGACGCCGGCCTGGTCGGTTCGCGACTGGTCTATCCGGACGGTCGCCTGCAGGAAGCCGGCGGCATCATCTTCAATGACGGCTCGGGCTGGAACTACGGTCGCTTCGAGGATCCGAACGACACGCGCTTCGCGTTCCGTCGCGAAGTCGACTACTGCTCGGGCGCAGCGATCATGCTGCGTCGCGACCTGTTCGAGACACTCGGGCGTTTCGATGGCCGCTATGCGCCGGCCTACTACGAGGACACCGATCTCGCCTTCGCAGTCCGTGCCGCCGGCCTGAAGGTCTACTACGAGCCGCGTTCGCGCGTGGTCCATTTCGAAGGCATCACCGCTGGCACCGACACCGGCAGCGGCATGAAGCGCTACCAGGTGGTCAATCAGGCGAAGTTCGTCGACAAGTGGCGCGATGCGCTGCGCGGGCAACCCGAACCCGCAACACCCATCCACCTGGCTGCAACACATCGCGCGCGACATCGCATTCTCGTGATCGACGCGACCACGCCCGCACCGGACCAGGACGCCGGTTCGCTGCGCATGGTCAATCTGATGCGAGTCCTGCGCAACAGCGGCTGCCATGTCGTGTTCATGGCCAGCAACCGGGCATGGATTGAACGCTACACCGCTGACTTGCAGGATCTCGGCATCGAGGTCCTGCATCATCCCTACCATTCCGAACCGGTCGCGCTGTTCCGCGAGCGTGGCCCGGAATTCGACGCGATCGTCCTGTCGCGCCATTACGTCGCGAGGGAATTCATCGGTCTCGCGCGCCTGTACGCGCCGCGCGCACGATTGGTCTTCGACACCGTCGACCTGCACTATCTGCGCGAGACGCGTGAAGCCGAACTGGAAGGTCGCGCCGATCTCATGCGCAGCGCCAACGCGACGCGGACCCAGGAACTGGCGGTGATGCGCGATTGCGACGTCACCTTGGTGGTCAGCACCGCGGAACGCGAGATCCTCGGTCGCGATGCGCCCGCCGTGAAGGTCGACGTGCTCGCGACCGTCAACGAGATTTTCGGCTGCCGCAAGCCGTTTGCCGAGCGGCACGACCTGGTCTTCGTCGGCGGATTCCAGCATCCACCGAACATCGATTCGGTGCTGTGGTTCGTGCGGGAAATCTTCCCGCTGGTGCTCGCGCGAAAGCCGGGAATGCGCCTGCATGTCGTCGGCAGCAAGGCGACCGCGGCGATCCGTGCGCTCGGCAGCGAGCACGTGATAATCCACGGCTTCGTCGAGGACATCGCCCGGTTCATGGACGACTGTCGTGTCTCGATCGCACCAGTGCGCTACGGCGCAGGCATCAAGGGCAAGATCAATACCGCGATGAGCTACGGCCTGCCGGTCGTGGCTACGCCAACTGCCGTCGAGGGCATGCACCTTCGGGCTGGCGAGGATGTGCTGGTCGCCGCGGAAGCGAGCGGATTCGCCGATGCCGTCGTCAGGCTGCATGACGATGAAGAACTGTGGAACCGGCTGTCGGCCAATGGACTCGCCAATGTGCGCGAGCATTTCTCGTTCGAGGCCGCGGAGAAGGCGGTCCGGCGAATCTTCGCGCTCTGATCTCCTGGGGTAACGTGATCAGGTGATGCGCTGGCTCAGGCCAGTCGCCACTCGCCGTCGATCTCCAGGCATTCCCAGCAGACTTCATCGGCCGGCAGGCCGCATGGCGCGAAGCTGAGCTCGCGAAAGAACACACTGCCGTCATCGTGCTGCATGACCAGCGTGCTGGCGCGGGTTCCGTAGTGCTCGCCACGAATGAAGACCGGCGCAAGCAGGCGTTCGAGATGCTGGCCCACACCGGTCTCCGGCAGCTCGCCATCATCGGGTTGCGACTCGTCGGCCAGTAGCGCGAGCAGGCTCGCATCGTCGCGCTGTCCTGCGCGCACCGTGCGGCGGAAGCCTTCGCGCAGCCGTTCGATCTTCGGCCAGTGGCTGTCGGCCGGACCGTTGCTCACGACATGCACGCCGGCGCGCAATCGCTGCAGGCGTGCATCATGGCCGTCGATCAGCCAGACCGCCGAGCGATCACCGAACACGAGGTTGAATGGACCGTACTGATCGAGTTGCCCGATCACGCGCTGCGCGAACGCGTCGGGCGCTTCACCGCCGGCGACGAACTCGCGCACGAGCTGACCGCGCGACCGGGGTGCCTTGGCCGGAAGCCCGGTGCGCAGATTCGTGACTGCTGCAAAGCGACCATCGTTGCGCTGTGCCAGCCAACTGCCAGCACCGATCCGATCAAGTCCGCCAAGGCAATCGGCAGCTCCGCGCCACGGCTGGGCGATATCGCTTGGCTTGGCATGGAACTCATCACGATTGCCGAGCAGGACCAATGGCCATTCGATCAAGGCCTCGATCGCAATCAGCAGGATGCACATGCCGGTGTATCGCGATCAGCCCGACGCCGGCGGAAGCTCGCGCAATTTCTGTTCCAGCGCGACAAGGCGTGCGTTGTTGGGGCTGAGGCCATGCGCCGACTGCAAGGCGCGGCGGGCGTCTTCGACCTGCTTCTCGGCAATGCGTTTTTCGGCGAGATCGAGATAGGCGTTGGCGAGACGCTCGGACATCGCGGCGATCGACGGGTCGGACGGTGCGACCTGGCGTACGACCTCGAGCATGCCCAGCGCGCGCCCGAGCAACCCTTCACCGATCTGCTGGTCGAACAATTCGCGCGCCTTCGCGGGCAGGCGCTGCAGCCCTTCCAGCGCAGCCGCATTGTTGCCGTCGATCGCGAGGGCGGCGCGATACTTGTCGTACGCGCTGTTGCCCGGAGGATTGATGAGGCGTCCCGCATTGCTCGCCTGCTCGGCTTCATTGATCAGGTTGCGCATGCGCTCGATGTCCGCCGGCGATGCCGGCGGCCGTTCGGCGGCAATCGCGAGGCGTTCGCGCAGCTCGCGTAGTTCGCTGCGTGCCGCGCGCAGGTCGCCCTGGCCCGGGATCAATGCCTCGGCCTGATCGAGAAGGCGACCGGCTGCCGTCGTATTGCTGTCCTCGATCGCGGCCCTGGCCTGGACGATCAGTGCCTGACCGACGCGGCGCAGTCCGGCGCGGGCACGCTCATTGTTGGCATCGCGCTGCAGTACCGATTCAAGAACGCCCTGGGCCGAATCGGCACTGCCGCTGAATCTGCCTGTCCGCAACAGCGCCTCGCCGCGCAGGAGGTCCTTCTCGATGGCCGCGGCAGACGCCTCGCGCTGGCTGCCGAGCTGGGCGCGCAGATCCGGCAGGGCAGGATAGGAAGGCATGATCCGCGCAACATCCTCGACCCGGCTCGTTGCGCTCGCCAGATCGTTCGCCGAGAAGGCGGACTTGGCCTGTGCAGCCAACGCGTCGACGCTGCGCATGATGCCGGCCTTGGCCAGTGCGTTGCTGCTGTCGCTGGCGAGAATGCGCTGATAGAGAGCGACCGAGCCGTCATCACCGAGCAGGCGTCCGCCGTCGAATGCAGCCTGCGCTGCTGCGAGCACGGATTCGGTTTCATTGCCGCGCGCGTCGAATGCGACGATGGATTTCTCGACTTCCTCGATCGCGATGCCGCCGCCGAGCAACTCGCGTGCCGACACGATAGCCTGCCGGGCAGCGTCGACATCGTTGCGCTTGAGCGCATCACGCCCGCGTGCAAGCAGTTTCTCGCCGACCGCATTGAGTCCGCGACGCGCGATGTCGTTGTCCTGGTCGAGCGAACGCGCTTGCCGGAACAGCTCGCGCGCGCTGTCGCCGCGACTGCCATCAAGATTCCCTGCATCGAGAGCCCGCTGCGCGCGGGCAAGTATGTCGTTGAGTTCCGTCGTCGGCAGAAAACTGCGCAACCGGTCCTGGTGCTTCCAGATCATCACGCCGCCACCTGCCACGAACAGGCCAAGGGCAAGGGCGATCCAGAGTCCAGCACCCTTTCGGGCACGCCGGGTCTTGCGTCGCGATACGCGACTCGCGCGCAGAATGTGATCATCGGTTGCCGCGATGATCTCCTCGAGACGCCCCATGCTCGGATCGGAACGCCGGCGCGGATCGGCCTCGGCGGAACCCGGGCGCGGCGAGGAACTGCCGTTGGGCGAAGGTGAAATCCGCGTCTCGGCCGAGCGCGCGTCGCGCTGATAGTCCTCGGCGGCCGAATCGAGACCCGGCAGGTCGCCATTGCTGATCGCCTGTTCGTAGCGCGCGATGGCCATCGCCGCATCGTTGCCGGTCTGGAAACGATCATGCGGTTCCTTGGCCAGCAATCCGTCGACAAGCGGCTGCAGCACCGCCAGCGATTCCGGCAACTTCGGCACCGGCTGGGTGATGTGCATGATGCCCACCGCCAGCGAATCCTCGGCGTGGTACGGCACGCGACCCACCAGCATCTCGTAGAGGACGACGCCCAGGCTATACAGGTCGGCGCGTCCGTCGAGCTGCTTGCCGCGCGCCTGCTCCGGGCTCATGTAGTGCGGCGTGCCGACCACGGCGCCGGTGCGCGTCATGCGTGTCGCCGAATCGTTGGCGCGGGCGATCCCGAAGTCGGTCAGCGCCGACGAACCGTCATCGCGCAACAGGATGTTGTCGGGTTTGATATCGCGGTGGATGAATCCCTTCTGCTGCGCGTAGTTGATCGCTCCGGCGATCTCGCGCGTGACGCGCAGCGCAAAGGCCACCGGCCGCGCCGGGCCGTCCTTGCTGAGAACCGGTCCGCCGGCCAGATATTCCATCGCGATGTAGTGATAGTCGCCAATACGGCCGACATCGTGGATTCCGACCACATGGCGATGATGCAGGCGCGCCGCAATTTTCGCCTCGCGCTGGAAGCGCTCGCCGAAATTCGGGTCGACCAGCAAGGCGGGCGACATGACCTTGATCGCGACCTCGCGGTCCACGGATTCCTGGACCGCGAGGTACACGGTGGCCATGCCGCCGCGACCCAGCTGTCGCAGCAAACGGTATCCGGGAATTTCGATCACGTGGGGGCTCTATCCATGCGCGATGCCGCACTGCAGCGTGAACGCTAGCATACCAGCCGACCACGCCCTGCGCCGCTGCGCGCGTCAGGCCTGGCGCTGCGCTTCGATGACATTCGGCACCGCATGCAATTGCCCGAGCAGGGCCGAAAGCTGGCCGAAATCGGCAACCCTCAGCACATAGATCATGCGTACTTCGTTGCGCGCCGGGTCGACCTTGGCATCGACGGCAAGGACATTCACGTTCGCGGCGGCGATCACGTTGCTGACATCCTTGTGCAGGCCCTTGCGGTCGTAGCCGCGCACGAGCACGTTCACTTCGTAGGCACGCTGCCGCCCACCTCCCCATTCGACTTCGATGATGCGATCGGGATCCAGGTTGCGCAGGCGCTGCAACTGCCGGCAATCGGCGCGATGCACGCTGACACCGCGGCCGCGCGTGATGAAACCGGTAACCGCATCACCCGGCAGCGGTTGGCAGCAGCGCGCCAGCACCGAAAGCAGGTTGCCGATCCCTTCGATGACCAGCGCATCCTTTGCAGGTGCCAGCGCCCGGGTCGGGGTGGGTCTTGCATTGGCGGTGTCATCGGCCGACCCGCCGTCATGCAGCGACCGCGCGATCTGGGTCGAGGTGACATCGCCGAGGGCGATCGCCTCGAAAAGCTCATCGACCGAACGCAACTGGAAGCGCGCGGGCAGGCTGTCGAGTTCGATGTTGTGCAGGGCCAATCGCTTCAGCTCGCGCTCGAGCACGCCGCGTCCCGCCGCGATATTGATCTCGCGGTCCGCCTGCCTGAACCAGTTGCGCACCTTGTTCCGGGCCCGCGCGGTATGCAGAAAACCGTGGTGGGCCGACAACCAGTCGCGGCGCGGTGTAGCGGTCTTGCCGGTAAGGATCTCGATGCGATCGCCACTGTCCGGCTGGAAGGTCAGCGGCACGATGCGCCCGTTGACCTTCGCGCCCCGGCAGCGGTGACCGACGTCGGTATGGACCAGATAGGCGAAATCGAGCACCGTCGCGCCCTTCGGCAAATCGAGAACCTGGCCCTTCGGCGTCAGCAGGTAGACGCGATCCTCGATGACATCGGTGCGAAACCCGGCCAGCAGGGCCGAGTCGTCATCCTGCTCATCGCGACCTTCGAGGAGCTGGCGCATCCATGCGATCTTCCGCTCGAAGCTCGCGTCGCCGCCGCCGCCTTCCTTGTAGCGCCAATGCGCGGCGAAACCGAGCTCGGCATACGCGTGCATGTCGTGCGAGCGGATCTGCACCTCGAGGGTGCGACCCTGCGGACCAATCACGGCCGTGTGCAGGGACTGATAGTTGTTGCCTTTGGGACTGGCAATGTAGTCGTCGAACTCGCCGGAAACGAACGGCCACAGCGAGTGCACGACTCCAAGCGCGGCGTAGCAGGCCGGGACGTCGGCGACCAGCACGCGCAGCGCGCGGATATCGTAGAGATCCGAGAAATCCAGCCCCTTCTTCTGCATCTTTCGCCAGATCGAGCTGATGTGCTTGGGACGACCGGCAATCTCGGCCTTGATGCCTGCTTCATCGAGCGCGGCCTGCAACTCAGAGCGCGCCTGCACGATCCAGGTCTCGCGATCCCCGCGACGCTCATCGAGCAGATCGGCGATGCGCCGATAGGTCTCGGGCTGCAGGTGGCGGAACGCCAGGTCCTCGAGTTCCCACTTGAGTTGCCAGATGCCCAGGCGATTGGCGAGTGGCGCATGGATGTCGGCCGTCAGTCGGGCCATTGCGCGCCGATCCTCCTCAGCCAGGTCGGCCGCCGCGCGCATCCGCACGAGCTGCTTGGCGAGCAGGATGAAGACCACGCGCAAGTCGCGGATGATGGCGAGCAGCAGCCGGCGCAGGCCTTCAGCCGCGCCGGTTCCGGCGCGCACCGAGTACAGCGACCAGACCTTTTCCGCCGCACGCTGCCCCTCGATGAGATCGAGCACTTCGCTGCCGTGAGCGGCCAGTTCGCCCGCTTCAAGGGTGCAACCGGCCAGCATGGCCTCATGCAGGAGCAACGCGATCTGCGCGGCCGGTCCAGTCGCGAGTTCGTCGAGTTCGACGAGGACGGCCGCGCGGATCGGTGCAGCCGCGTTCCATTGCACGCGCGCCGCCTCGTTGCCACGCAGGTGGGTTTCGATCAGGGCGAGCGCAGCATCGGTCGGGTTGGACACGGCCAGTACGGGATTCGACGAGGGCATCACATTGTCACCCGATCACACGGGCCTTGTTCGATTCTCTGCGAATCGAACAAGGGGATTGGGATGTGCTGGCAACGCAAGCCGGCAATTGATCGGACGGAGCCTGTCAGGCGCCCGAGTGGGCGCCGCATTGCCGCGGTCGCGACATGTGGACCGCGGCGCTTCAGGAAGTCAGTAGTTGTACCAGACGCTGTCGTCGGCGAACCAGTCCTGCAACTCTTCCGGTGCACCGGAAATGCCACCGCCGGTACGCAATGCCGCGAAGCCCTGTGACGGGGTTCCGGAAGTTGCCGAGCCGACAGTGGTGCGATAGACCAGCACGTAGTGGGGCGCCGATCCGATCGCCGCGGTGAACTGATGTCGCACAAACGGTCCGGTCTCCTTGACCACGCCGGCCAGCGCGAGGACCGAGTCGTCGCACAATTGCGGCGGCGGTATCGAGCCTTCGATCCAGCTCACCGGCAGTCCACACCAGTTCGCATCGGCGAACACCGACAGGGCGCTGGTATTGAAGCCGTCGACGAGCGTCCAGACAGTCGCGGCGGGCTGGGTCAGATCGAACTGGGTATCGAGCTTGACGACGCTGACCGAAACGCCGCCGAATCCGCCAAAGGTCTGGGCGCTGACGGTCACGTTCTGATGCGCGCCAACTGGCTGTTCCGGCATCGTGGTACCGCCGAATCCGCTGTCGAACAGGCCATGGCTGACGTTGGGGAAATCGAGGCTGCCACCCGGTTGCGAACTGAGGCAGCGGAACTGCTTGCCAATGGCCCTTGCCGCCTGGCCGATCAGCAACGTGGCCGGGCCGGCATTGTTGGCACCGCCGCCCTGATAGGTGAGGCTGTGCGCGTAGACGTCCGGAAACTGCCAGACATCGTTGCCGACCGAAGCCGGCAACTGGTAGCGGGGACGCACCGAAACCTGGGTTGCCGAGCGCGGCGTCTCGGCACAGAACACATGCGAATCGAGATAGGCCGTGGCGGTCGCGGCGCCTGACGCGCCCCGCGCGTAACTGAATGCGGAAGGCACCGCGGCGTCCAGCGCCACGGTTGCCTGGTCACCGGAGTCGAGATCGCCACCGATCAAGGTGGAAACTCCGTCGGCCAATGCACCGCCGGCTGCAACCACGAGAGCCAGTGAAACAGCGGCCTGCAGGCCGCGACTAAGGGTTTTTCTGATCAAGTTCATCGAATCTTTTTACCGATTGGAATCAGGAAATTTGTCCCGGGAAATCCAATCGGACATCCACGAGCGCGACCGCACGCATCAGGCGCACGGAATCCCGGCGCCCGATGCTAGACTGCATGGGGTGGGATTCTACCTACTGAAATCCTCAAGCGCACCTATTAACCTCCCGTTAATCAAAGACTTTTCGATCAACGGATCACGTTTAGACCCATGCCAAGAGCCCAAGTCATGCCCTCCAGAGCCCTGCGTATCGCCTTGACCCTCCTTTTGCCGCTCAGCTGCGGCGTATACGCGCAGACCCAGGCGCCTACCCTCGAGGAGCGCATGTCGCAGGACGAATTCACGGCTTCCGGCCTCGATCGGCTCAGCCCGGAACAGCTGAAATTCCTCAACGGCTGGATCCAGTCCAAGGGCGTCAGCGAGATCGGCGCACCGATCCGGCACCGCGATGGCACGACCGATTTCTACTCCGATTCGCTCGATCGCGAACTGATCGAATCGAGCATCGTCGGCGAATTCAACGGCTGGCAGGGCAAGACTCGCGTCACGCTCGAGAACGGCCAGGTCTGGCAACAGGCCGAATCCGGCACCAGCGGCTACCACTTGACCTCGCCGAAGGTGAAGGTCAAGCCGATGAGCTTCGGCAGCTGGTTGATGTACGTGGACGGCTGCGGCTGCGAAGTCCGCGTCAAGCGCATCAAGTAGGGTTGATCGGGCGGCTGTGCTCAGTCGAGCGCAGCGAGGGCGCGCGTCAGCCGCTTCGGCGACACCGGCTCGGCGGTACGCAATTCCTGGGCGAACACCGAAACGCGTAGCTCCTCGATCAGCCAGCGCAGGGCGTTGAGTGCGACCCGGTCGGCATCGCCTGCGCTGCGGCGCTTGAGGTACTCGCGCCAATAGACATGTACATGGAGCATGCGCGCCTGATCGCGGGCCGGATCCTGACGCAGGCGTTCGGCGCGCAGACGCATGCCGCGCAGATAACGTGGAAAATGCTCCAGATGTCGCGGATCGGTATCGCGCAGGAAGCCGGGCACCAGCAGTTCATCGCGTTGTTCGAGCAGATCCTCGTAATTGACCGTCGCGAAGCCGAGCAAGGGTGGCTCAAGCCAGGGCATCAGCTCCGCATGCGCCTCGATGATCGCCTCGGCCAGTTTCAGCCGCTCGATCGCGGCAGCGAACAGTTCGCTGCCAAGATCCGCCTTCAATTTCTCGAAATCCGCCCGCGTGCGCGCATCCAGCGCACGGGACTGCAGGCGCTCGGCGAGCGCGGCTTCGACAAGGTCGGCGCGCAGGGTTTCCGCGCTGCCGAGGGCCGCCCATTTCAACGCGGTGATATTGGCCAGCGGCAGTTGTCGGCGGGCGTGCTTGATGCGGTCGGCCAGCGAGCGGCGAAGCAGACGCTCGACCCCGCGCCGATGCTCATCGCGCGCCTCGTCGGCATTCTCGAAGACACGCAAGGCCACGCTGTCACCGAGGTCGACCAGGGCAGGCCATGCAACGAGACCTTCGGCCGAGCGGATCGATTGCGGGATGTCCTCGATATCGAAACCGGCAAGTTCCTCGCGCGTCAGTTCTGCGTCGGCGCGCTGCGAAAACGCGACACGCGCAGCGGCGGCCCAGTCCTTCTGGATCAGGGCGAGATCGCGACCTTCGGCAACCTGCCTGCCGTTCTCGTCCTGAACGCGAAAATGCATGCGCAGGTGTGCAGGCAATTGAATTGTGGAAAAATCGCTCGCGGCAATCTCGACGCCGGTGACTTTCCGCAGGTAGCCCGCCAGACTCTCGCCAAGCGGATGCTCGCGTCGCCCCTTGTCGGTGCCGATCGACTCGACGAAGGCACGCGCGAAATCCGGCGCCGGAACGAAATTCCGGCGCAGGGCTTTTGGCAGACCACGAATCAACTCGCCCACCTTCTCGATCAACAGGCCCGGCACCAGCCATTCGCAGGCACTGACCGAGAGTGCATTGACCAGGGCCAACGGCACATGGGCGGTAACGCCGTCTGACGGGTCGCCGGGCATGAACCGGTATTCGAGCCGGATCCGCTGCGTACCCAGGGCAAGATGGGTCGGAAAGTCCTCGGCCGAAAGCCCGGGTGAACTCGACAGCACATCGGCGAGCGACCAGCGCAGGGCAGCCTGCCCGGCCGGGCCGGCCTTGCGATACCACGCATCGAGCGCAGCGCTCGTGTGGATATCGTCAGGCAGCTTGCCGTCGAAGAATGCAGCGAGCTCTTCGCTGGCCCTGACCAGGCCGGAACGCCGTTGCCTGGCCTCGATTTCGTGCGCCTGCTGCAAGGTTCGCTGATTGGCCCGGATGAAGTCCGCGCGTGCATCGATCTCGCCGGTGGCGAGCGCTTCGCGCACGAAGATCCGATGCGCTTCGGCTGGGTCCTGCTTGCCAAACTGCACGGCCCGTTTCTCGACCAGGACCAGGCCAAACAGGCTGACCTGCTCATACGCGATCACGGCACCGCGCTTGCGTGACCAATGCGCGTCGTTCCAGATCCGTCGGACCAGATGCGCGGCCTGCTGCTCGATCCAGAGCGGTTCAATGCGTGCGCATTGCATCGCATAGACCTTGCCGATATCGAGGATCTGCCCGGCAAGCAACCATTGCGGCGGGGATTTCGCCAGCGCCGAGCCCGGAAAGATCGCAAAGCGCCGTTCGCGCGTGCCGCGGTACTGGTTGCGCTCGTCCTTGCGCGCAACCTGGGTCGGCCAGCCGCTCAGCAGGCAGCGGTGGACGTTTTCAGCGCTGTCGGTATTCGGGAGTCGGGATCCAGGATCCGGAACGTCGGATTGCGCCGCACTTGCAGTTGTCCGCACGTTCTTGCCGGTGCTCTTGTTCCCCGCCTTGCCCGATGCCGACTCCCGACTCCCGAATCCCGGCTCGTGCAGCAATTGCCGATGCAACTCCCGCCACTCGCGCATGCGCATGAACGAGAGGAAGCGGGCGCGGCACCAGTCGCGCAGTCGGGACTGGGTGAGCTCCTCATGAGCGGCGGCGTAGGCAGACCAGAGCCTGAGCACGCCGGTGAAGTCGGATTTCGGGTCGGCGAATTCGGCATGTGCGGCGTCGGCCTGCTGGCGCGCGTCGGCGGGACGTTCGCGCGGATCCTGGATGCTCAGGAACGAGACCAGGATCATCAGTTCGCGCGAGACACCGAGTCGCTGCGCCTCGATCAGCATGCGCGCCAGCGCGACATCGACCGGCAGGCTCGCGATCATCGCGCCGATCTTCGTCATGCGGTGCTGATCGTCGATCGCGCCGATCTCGATCAGGCGCCGGTAGCCATCGCCGATCGCGCGCTCCGGCGGCGCCTCGACGAACGGGAAATCGGCGACCTCGCCGAGCTTGAGGCTCAGCATGCGCAGGATCACGCCGGCCAGTGAGGTACGCAGGATTTCCGGATCGGTGTAGCGTGGCCGCTCGGCGTAGTCGTCTTCGCCGTACAGCCGGTAGCAGATGCCGGCGGCGACTCGACCGCAGCGTCCCTTGCGCTGATCCGCGGCCGCCTGCGAAATCGGTTCGATATGCAGGCGCTCAAGCTGACCGCGCTGGCTGTAGCGCTTGACCCGTGCGCTGCCGGTGTCGACCACGAAACGGATGCGCGGCACCGTCAATGAGGTTTCGGCGACATTCGTCGCCAGCACGATGCGGCGCTTCGGACCCGGCTTGAACACGCGATCCTGCTCGGTGGCCGAGAGCCGCGCATACAGCGCGAGCACTTCGGTCTCACGATACTTGCGTCGATCAAGGGCGAGGTGCGCATCGCGGATCTCGCGCTCACCGGACAGGAAGACGAGCACGTCTCCGCGTGGATCCTCGGAAGTGATTTCATCGATCGCGGCGACGATCTGTTCGAGGGTGCTCGCCTCGCCACGCTCGGGCGGCGGGCGCCAGCGCACTTCGACCGGGAAAGTGCGGCCTTCGACTTCGACCACCGGCGCGTTGTCGAAATGTTCGGCAAAGCGCTTCGTGTCGATCGTTGCCGAGGTCACGATCAGCTTGAGATCACGCCGCTTGGTCAACAACCGCTTGAGATAACCGAGCAGGAAATCGATATTGAGGCTGCGCTCGTGGGCCTCGTCGAGGATGATCGTGTCGTAGGCGCCGAGCCAGGCATCACCCTGGGTTTCGGCAAGCAGGATGCCATCGGTCATGAACTTGATCAGTGCTGCGTCGCCGACCTGCTCGGTGAAGCGCACCTGGAATCCAACCAGGTCGCCGACGCTGCTGCCGAGTTCATCGGCAACGCGACGCGCAACGGTGCGCGCGGCGATCCTTCGAGGCTGGGTGCAGCCGATCATGCCGGCCGCGCCGCGTCCGGCGGCGAGGCAGAGCTTGGGCAACTGGGTGGTCTTGCCCGAACCGGTTTCACCGGCCAGCACGATGACCTGGTGTTCACGGATCAGCTTGACGATCTCGTCGCTGCGCGAGGCGATCGGCAGCGATTCATCGATGCGGATCGCGGGCACGCGCGCCGCACGCGCGACCACCTTCGCCGTCGAGGCTTCGATGTCCGCCGCGAATCGGGCGATCTGCGCGGGCGCCACCGACGCACCCGCCTTCTCGAGGCGACGCCATTGCCCGATCAGGCGACCGCGATCGCGTGTCGATACGCCAGCCAGCGCGGATTTCAGTTTGGAAAGTTCGGACATGGGGGAGTCGGGGAGAACGTCGGTACTGCGGCACAATCCGCGACACCGGAGAGCACGGGATGTCCCATGATAGCCGCTGGCTATCGAATTGATCTCGACAAGGGATTTCCATCCCGATGCCGGCTGACGCACACTGTGGTCTCCATTCTCCGCAGGTGCCGCACATGGCCATCGATATCGGCATATCACCCAAGGATCGCAAGAAGATTTCGGAACACCTGTCGAAACTGCTTGCCGACAACTACTCGTTGTACCTGAAGACGCACAGCTTCCACTGGAACGTGACCGGGCCGATGTTCAACAGCCTGCACACGATGTTCGAGACCCAGTACAACGAACTCTGGCTGGCCAACGACGTGATCGCCGAACGTATCCGGGCGCTCGACGTCATGGCGCCAGGCTCCTACTCGCAATTCGGCAAGCTGACCTCGATCAAGGAAGAATCCGGCGTACCCGAATGGAAGGAGATGGTCGCCCAGCTCGTCGAAGGCCATGAATCGACCGCGCGTACGGCACGCGAGACGATCAAGGTGGCCGACAAGGCCGACGATCAGCCGACCGCCGATCTCGCCACGCAGCGCGTCGAGGCCCATGAAAAAACCGCGTGGATGCTGCGCTCGCTGTTGCGTTGACGCGAAATCCCGTATCGGCGCCGACGCCGTCGGCACCCAGGCGTGCAGCGATCAGTCCGGCTTCCAGTCGGGCATGGCCGCAACCATCGCCAGTGCCTGTGGAAAATCATCGGCATAGCGCAGCACGTCGCCATCGGGGACGATGCCCATGTCAGCCAGGATGCGCGCCGGCTGCGGCTGCAATCCGGTGAAGATCAGCACGGTGTCGGTGCGTCGGCAGCGAGCGATGAGGTTGCCGATCGAGGTCGCCCCCGAGGCATCGATCAATGGCACCTGGCGCAGGCGCAGGATGAATACGCGCGGCGGCTTGCCAAACGCGCGCAGCACGTCCTCGATGCGGTTGGCCACCGCGAAGAACAGCGGGCCGGAAACGCGGAACGCTTCCACGCCATCCGGAAGTGCATCGTGCTGGATGGTGCGGCGCTCGCGCGCGAGGTCACCCTCGTCCTCCTCGAACAGGTCGATGTGCGACTCCATCGCCACGACCTCGCTCATGCCGCGCATGAACAGGAACGCGGCCAGCACGACGCCGACTTCGACCGCCAGGGTCAGATCGACCATCACCGTCAGCAAGAACGTCACCAGCAGCACCAGGCGCTCGCCGAGCGGCGAACGCATCAGTTGGCGGATGCGCTCGAACTCGCTCATGTTCCACGCGACCAGCAGCAGCAGCGCGGCCATCGCCGGCAACGGCACATAGTTCGCCAGCGGCGCCGCGACCAGCACGAACAGCAGGATGAAGCCGGCGTGGGCCATCCCGGCGACCGGCGAGCGCGCACCGGCGCGCACGTTGGTCGCGGTGCGCACGATGGCGCCAGTGGCCGGCAGGCCGCCGACCAGCGCCGACGCGGTATTCGCCACACCCTGCGCGACCAGTTCGCAATTGGAGCGGTGACGACCGCCGATCATGCCATCGGAAACCACTGCCGAGAGCAGCGACTCCACTCCGCCGAGGAAGGCGATCGTGAACGCGCTCGGCAGCAACTCGTGCAGGCGAGCGATATCGAACGACGGCAGGTGAGGCACCGGCAGCTCGCGCGGAATCGGCCCGAAGTGCGTAAGGACGGTCTCGACCGGGAGTTTCAGCAGCAGGGTGATGAGCGAGGCCGCGACGACGGCGATAAGGAAACCCGGCCAGTTCGGTCGCCAGCGGCGCATCGCAATCAGCGCGCCCAACGTACCGAGTGCGAGCAGCGCGGCGGCCGGGTTGATGCTGCCGATGTTTGCACCGTAGGCCTGCCAGCGCTCGACGAACGTCCCCGGCACGCTGCCCATGTCGAGGCCGAGCAGATCCTTGATCTGGCTGCTGAAGATGCTGACCGCAATGCCTGCGGTGAAGCCGGTGATGACCGGCTGCGGCATGTACTTGACCATCGTGCCGAGTCGCAGCAGGCCAGCCAGGATCAGCATCGCACCTGCCATCAGGGTCGCCACGATCAGGCCATCGTAGCCGTGCGCCGCGATCACGCTGAACACGACCGGGATGAATGCAGCAGTCGGCCCGCCGATCTGCACGCGCGAACCGCCCAGTGCGGAAATCAGGAAACCGGCGATGATGGCGGTGTGCAGCCCGATCGCTGGCGGCGCGCCGGAGGCGATGGCGAGCGCCATCGACAACGGCAGCGCGACGATGGCGACCGTCAGCCCGGCCAGCAGATCGTGGCGCAGGTCGTCCGCACCATAGCCCTGGCGCATGACGCTGACCAGTTTTGGCACGTACAGGTGCCAGGCCGGAGGCGCAACTGGCGCTGGAGCGGACATCGAAAATCCCCTGATTGGTGACGAATCGTGGGCGTCAATTATGCCAGCACGCCTACAGCTTGCGCCGCGGCGGCACCAGCAGGTCGCCGAACAGCAACCCGGCGACCAGGGCGACCAGCAGGGTGACGAGGGTGATGCCGGTGTCCAGGCCGAGCATGACGTCGCGCTCGAAGACGAAGCTGAGCGTGCGGAAGCCGATGCTTCCGGGCACGAGCAGGATGATGCCTGGCTCGCGGATCAGTGCACCGGGACGCTTGAACACGCGGGCGAACACATTGCTCGCGGCGCCCAGCAGCAGGCCGCCGGAGAACACGCCGAATGCTGCCGACACATACGCACCACCGACGCGTGTGCAGATGTAGCCCGCGATCACGGACGCGATGACAATCGGGAAGAAGCGCAGCGGACTGCGAAACGTGATCGCAAACGTGACCGCCGACAGCGGCACGGCGACCCACTCGATCCATGCCGGGATCGTCATGATCGGAACCGTGGGTGGCACCAGCCCGAACAGCGCGCAAACCTGGGTTGCCGCCACGGCTCCGAAGGCAAGCTTCAGCAGCACGGCCATCGCACCGGCCATCCGCGCCGTTCCGGAGACCAGGTCCTGGCTCGACAATTCGCGCACCGCAGCGGTCAGGCTCATGCCGGGCAGCAGGATGATCAGGCTTGCGACCACGACCGAACGCACCGGGATCGGCACCAGGTAGACGGCCACGACGGTCGCGATGATCGTCGCGAGCAGGGCCGAAATCGCTTCGAACGCAGCGGCGATGTTCGATCGCTTGCGTGCACTCAATGCCGTGATGCCGGTGACGAAACCGATCACCGATGCGGTGGCGATGCCGGCCCAACCAGTCAACAGGATCGCCGCGACACAGGCCGGCGCAACCGCGTAGGCCGCCAGCGTGAGGATCTTCGAGGTCAATGACGGCTGGGCCACGCCGACTTCGCGCAGGCGGCGCCGGCCATCGACAATGTCGAGCTCACCGCTGATCACCTGGTCGGCAATCTCGTCGACGAGGCACAAGCTCTTGAGGTTGACCTCGCCGGGCGACAGCCGCAACACCTGGGTCAGTTCGGCCACGCCGCTCGCAGCCGAGTCGAGTTGCGAGAACGACATGATGATCGATGTCGGCGTCGAGAGGATGTCGCAGCTGAGCTCGAGCCGCTGTCCGACCAGGGTTATCGCCGCCTCCAGCCGCGGCGCGGCCGTACCGTATTCATGCAGGCGGCGCGCGAGCTCGACGACGAACTCGACGCGGGTGGTCAGTGGAACCGTGGTCATCGAAGGGGGTCCGGGCGAACGCGCGCATAGTATGACGGCTCGGCGCGGCCCCGCGTCATCGTGCGGGCACGGCGGATGACGTCGCTTTCAGTGGCGCAACGATGCCTGAACCAACGAACCCGACCGGGCAAGTCCGAAATGCTTTGCTGATAACCTGTCGCGCATGAGCGAAACAGGCAATGCAAGCATCGCCGAGTCGGGTGGCCCGATCGTGGCCAGCGGCGACTGGACGCTCGAACACATCGGCCACCTGGCGGCGCTGTGCGAGTCGCTGAAGCGCCGGGTCGGCGCCGATACGAGGGTGGATGCCGCTCGACTGGGCCGCATCGATACCGCAGGCGCGAGCTTCCTGCTCGATCTCGCGGACAAGGACCCCGCGCGCATCGACGTCGCCGATGACGCCACGCGCAAGCTGATCGCGGCCGTCGCCCGGGCCGGCAATGCGCCGGCGGCGAAATCGCGCCGCAAGGACGCGGGCTTTCTCGCCAGTGTCGCCAATATCGGCGCGGCCCTCGAGGGATTCTGGGACAACACGGTTGCCCTGATCGGTTTCATCGGCCTGATCCTCTCCGCGTTTTCACGCAACGCGTTGCTGCCGCGGCGATGGCGCATGACCTCGACCATCTCGCATATCGAACAGACCGGCCTCAATGCGCTGCCGATCGTCGCCCTGCTCTGCTTCCTGGTTGGCGCCGTCGTTGCCTTTCTTGGCGCGACCGTGCTCAAGGAATTCGGCGCGAGCCTGTTTACCGTCGAACTGGTCGGCTATTCATTCCTGCGCGAGTTCGGCGTGCTGCTCACCGCGATCATGGTCGCGGGCCGTTCAGGCAGTGCATTCACCGCGCAGATCGGCTCGATGAAGGCACGCGAGGAAATCGATGCGATACGCACGCTCGGGCTGGAGCCGGTCGACGTGCTGGTCATGCCGCGCGTGATCGCCCTGCTCGTGTCGATGCCGATCCTGACCCTCGTCGGCATGCTCGCCGGCATCATCGGCGGTGCGGCCGTCTGCGTGTTGACGCTCGACATATCGCCGCTGATGTTCGTCACCCGGCTGCATGAAACGACGACCGTGCGGCATTTCTGGGTCGGCATGAGCAAGGCGCCGATTTTCGCCTTCCTGATCGCCGCGATCGGCTGCCTCGAAGGCTTCAAGGTTTCCGGCAGCGCCGAATCGGTCGGCTCGCACACGACATCGAGTGTCGTGCAATCGATCTTCGTGGTCATCCTGATCGACGCGCTCGCCGCAATCTTCTTCATGGAGATCAACCTGTGAGCGCGGCTGATCCGGTCATCCGCATCCGTGGCCTGCGCAACCAGTTCGGCGACCAGGTCGTGCACGAGAACCTCGACCTCGACGTGCAGCGCGGCGAGATCATCGGCGTGGTCGGAGGCTCGGGCTCGGGCAAGTCCGTCCTGCTGCGATCGATCATCGGCCTCGGTCATCCGGCGGCCGGCAGCATCCGGCTGTTCGGCGAGGAAGTGACGACGATGTCCGAGGCAAGGCGGACCCTCGTCGAACGTCGTTGCGGCGTGCTGTTCCAGAACGGCGCGCTGTTTTCCTCGTTGACCGTGGCCGAGAACGTGTCGGTCGCGCTCACCGAGCATCACGACCTCGACACGAGCATCGTCAACCGTCTCGCCCTGCTCAAGATCGCGCTGGCCGGCCTGCCGCTCGATGCCGCGGACAAGTTTCCATCGCAGTTGTCGGGCGGCATGGTCAAGCGCGCGGCACTTGCGCGTTCGCTCGCACTCGATCCCGACATCCTGTTCCTCGACGAGCCGACGGCCGGCCTCGACCCGATCGGCGCGGCGGCGTTCGATCAACTGATCCTCACCCTGCGCGACAGCCTCGGCCTGACGGTCTTCCTGATCACCCACGATCTCGATACGCTGTACACGATCTGCGACCGCGTCGCCGTGCTTGCGCAGAAGCGCATCCTCGTCGCGGATTCACTCGATGTCGTCGAGACCTTCGACGAGGCGTGGATCCGGCAATATTTCCAGGGTCCGCGCGGCCGCGCCGCAAGCCGCGCCGTCAACCTTCCATTCGCACCACCGCCTGCAGGCCGCTGATCATGGAAACCCGCGCCCACCACATCCTCATCGGCACGTTTGCAATCGTGGCCTTCCTGCTCGGCCTCGGCTTCGTGCTGTGGTTGTCGAAGACCAGTGCCGACCGTGAGTTCGGCCTCTACGATGTCGTCTTCACCGAGGCCGTCACCGGTCTGTCGAAGGGCGGGCTTGTCCAGTACAACGGCATCAAGGTCGGCGAGGTGATCCAGCTCAAGCTGGCGCCGGACGATCCGCGCAAGGTCGTCGCGCGGATTCGCCTCGACGGCGATACGCCGGTAAAGGTCGACACCGAAGCCAAGCTCGGCCTGCTCGGCGTCACCGGCACCGCGTTCATCCAGCTGAGCGGCGGACTGCCGGCGAGCCAACCCCTGCTGCCTACCGACGCGCACCCGGTTCCGGTAATCCTGGCCAAGGAATCGGCCTTGTCGAAGCTGCTGTCCTCGGGCGAGGACATCGTAACCAGCGTCAATCAGTCCCTGTTGCGCGTCGGCCAGTTGCTGTCGGAGGAAAATGTCGAACATGTTTCAAGGACACTTCAGCACTTCGACGCTATCGCAAGCACGGTTTCCGACCAGCGCGGCGACCTGGCCAAGGCGCTCGCGCAACTGGCCGATGCCAGCGGTGAACTGAAGGCCACCCTCGTCACCCTCAATCGCATGGCCGGAACGACCAGCGAGCTGATCAACAACGACGTCCGCCGCGTGATGGAATCGACCGAGAAGGCGATCGGCTCGATCGAGCGCGTCGCCGGATCGGCCGAGCAGATGCTCGACCAGAACCAGGCTTCGATCGCCAGTTTCAGCGACCAGGGGCTGCGCCAGGTCGGGCCGGCCTTGTCCGAATTGCGCGAGACGCTGCGTTCGTTCAAGCAACTCAGTAACCAGCTCGGCAGCTCGAACAGCCTGCTGCTCGGCCGTGACCAACCCAGGGAGTTCAAGCCGGAATGAATCGAAACCTGCGATTGCTCGTTGTCGCCGCGAGCCTGCTGCTGGGCGCATGCGCCGCATTGAGCGGCAAGCACGGCTCCTTCGCCGTGTACGCGCCGCGACTGGATGCCGCCGTGCCGCATGCGACGCAGGCACCGATCGACTGGCAGCTCCTCATCGACACGCCGCGCGCAAGCACAGCGCTCGACACGAACCATATCGCGGTGATGCCAGGCCCCGACCTGATCGAGGTCTATCCGGAAGCGCGCTGGCGCGATCCCGCGCCGTCCATGCTGCGCAGCCTGATCGTGCAGGGATTCGATCAGGACGGACGCATCCGTGGGGTCAGCGCGCTCGAATCGGGTCTCAACGGCGACTATTCGCTTGCCTTCGAATTGCGTGATTTCCAGATCGAGATCACCGACGGTTCAGCGCGTGCGGCGATCCGGCTGACGGTGAAACTGTTTGATCGGCGCAGCAACCGTATCGTCGCGAGCCGCACCTTCGCCGAGGAAGCGCCCGCAGCCGGCACCGATGTCGCGAGCGCCGTGGTGGCGTTCGGCGCTGCGATCAACCACCTCGTTCCGCAACTCGTCGACTGGACAGTCGATGCCGGCGAGGCGAACGAGCATTCCCGCGCGACCGGGGCCAAGCCCTGACGAGGGAGTCGTCCGACTGAAGTCGCTTGTCTGCGTCTGGAGGCTCCTGCAACAGCGCAGCGACGCGAGCGACAACTGCGCGTTCGCTCAGCCTGGCCTGACCGGATAGGCCGGCGCGGCATCGAGCCTCGATGCACAGACTTCGGCGAGTTCGAGGAGGCGCAGATCCGATCCCGGGGCACCGACCAGTTGCAAGCCCACCGGCATGCCGCTGGCGAGGATTCCCATCGGCAGGCTGATCGCCGGGCAACCGGCGACGCTGGCGAAGCTGCACAGATCCGCATCGCTCGCACGTTCGGTTTCACCGATGCGGTAGGGTCCACTCGAAACGGTCGGCAGCACGAGCACATCGAACTGCTCGAACAGGTGACGTGCCTTGCGCACGGCGCGATCAAGCAGACGATCGGCCGCCGCGTAGTCGACCGCCGATTTGGCGCGCGGGAACTGCAGCATGTCGCGCAGGCGCGAGGACACCGGTTGCGCTCCGTCATCAAGATCGGACTCCAGCTCGCAAGCCAGCTCGCTCTCCATGATCAGCAGGGCAGCGCGGCGCGTCTTCGTGAAATCGTAATCGGAGAAATCCGCATCGCCGCGTTCACCGAGTTCGAGGGCAAGCAGATCGGTTGCGCGCGAGAACACGCTGCACACTTCGGCACTGACGCCGCGTGCCGGAAGATCCGCGAGGAATCCGCTGCGCAGGCGGCCCGGTTCCCAATCCGGAGGCGACAACGCCACACGGCGTCGTCGTGATCGCGCATCATCGGCGTCATACGCATCGAGTACCTGCAGCACGATGGCGAGATCCTGCACGGAGCGCGCGAGAATGCCGACGCTGTCGAGGCGTCGGGCCGCGGGCACCACGCCGTGCGTCGATATCTCCCCGTGGGTCGGTCGCAAGCCGTAGATGCCGCAATGACTGGCTGGAATGCGCACCGAACCGAGCGTATCGGTGCCGATCGCGAAACTGCACAGGCCCGCGGCAACGGCGACCGCCGAACCGGCCGATGAGCCGCCGGCAATCAGTTCGGGTCGATGCGGATTGCGCGTCGGTCCCGATGCGGCCGTGGTTCCGGTGGTTCCGAGCGCTGCTTCATCGACCGCCGTCTTGCCGAGGATCACCGCTCCCGCCGCGCGCAATCGCGCCACCAGGGTCGCATCGGCCCTGGCCACACGATCGTTGCGACTGGCCAGACCCAGGCCGGTCGGCAAGCCGGCGACATCGATGTTGTCCTTGATTGCCACGCCGACACCGTCGAGGCGCCCGATCACGCTTTTCGCCGCACGTCGCTCGTCGCTTGCCCTCGCCGCGTTCATGGCATCGGCGGCAACGCTGACGTAGGCCTGCAATGGCGCATTTTCGGCAGCGATGGCGTCCTGGTAGAGCTTCGCGACCTGGCTCGCGGTGATGCGCCCGGCTGCCATCCAGTGCAGCAATTGAAAGGTGCTCGCACCACGCAGGCGCTCGCTGGAAATTTCCGCTTCGTGCTGGTCGGTCATGCCGGCTCCCGGTTCGATTCCCCGATTATGGCGCAAACCGAATTGCTGCCCGAGTCCCGAACCCGGACAATGCCCGCTTGCCTTGGGCGAACGGAGCCAGCGATGAGCGAGCGCGAGACGATGCAGTACGACGTGATCACGGTCGGTGCGGGCCCGGCGGGCCTGGCCTTCGCGATCCGTCTCAAGCAGCTCAAGCCTGACCTGAGCGTCTGCGTGATCGAGAAGGCTTCGACGATCGGCGCACAGATCCTGTCGGGCGCCGTCATCGAACCCGGACCGCTCAACGAGCTGCTACCGGAATGGGGCGCCAGTCCGCCGCCGATCTGCGTGCCGGCGGCGAAGGACGAGTTCTGGTGGCTGCGCGATCACGTGCGGGCGACGAAACTTCCGATCGTGCCACCGCAGATGAACAACCACGGCAACTTCATCGTTTCGCTCGGCGCACTCTGCGCGTGGCTTGCGCCGCAGGCCGAAGCCCTCGGCGTCGATGTCTTCCCGGGTTTCGCCGCGGCCGAAGCGATCTTCGACGACGCCGGCGCGGTCAAGGGTGTGCGCATCGGCGACATGGGCGTCGCCCGCGATGGCTCGCACAAGCCCGGCTATACCGAGGGTATCGATATCGTTGCGCCGATCACCGTGCTCGGCGAAGGCTGCCGCGGCAGCATCAGCAAGCAACTGATCGCACGCTACAAGCTCGATGCGGACAGCGATCCGCAAACCTACGGCATCGGCCTCAAGGAACTCTGGCAACTGCCGGCCGGCCGCGGCGAGCCCGGCAAGATCGTGCACACGCTCGGCTGGCCGCTGGATCCGTCGATCTACGGCGGCAGCTTCTTGTACCACCTCGACAAGGATCGCGTCGCGATCGGCTTCGTCGCCGGACTCGACTACGCCGATCCCGAATTCAAGCCGTTCGAGGCCTTCCAGCAGCTCAAGAACCACGCCCTCGTCAGGCCCTTGCTCGAAGGCGGCGAGATACTTTCGGCGGGCGCGCGCGCGCTGATCGAAGGGGGTTATCAGTCCCTGCCGAAGGTGGAGATGCCTGGCGCGATGCTGATCGGCGATTCGGCCGGCCTCATGAACGTGCCGAAGATCAAGGGCACGCACCAGGCGATGCGCTCGGGCATGCTTGCTGCCGAACACATCGCCGAGACCGGCAAGGCAGCGGGTTGGGATGCCCGGCTGCGTGGCTCGGTGGTCATGAAGGAGCTGCGCAAGGTGCGCAATATCCGCCCCGGCTTCAACAAGGGACTGTGGTTCGGTCTGGCCAATGCCGGCTGGGAAACCGCCACCGCCGGGCTTTCACCGTGGACGCTGAAGAATCACGCCGACCATTCGTCACTGCACAAGGTTGGCACCTGCGAAACACCGGATCGCGACTGGACCGAGCGCAGCCTGCCGCCGCGCGATCGACTCGCCAGCGTCTACTTCGCCGCGACCGAACACGACGAAGACCAGCCGATCCATCTCAAGGTCGCCGACACCAGCATCTGCGTCACGCGATGCGCCGAGGAATACAACAATCCGTGCACGCGCTTCTGCCCGGCGGGCGTCTACGAAATGGTCGATGACGCGAATGGCAAGCGCCTGCAGATCAACGCCGCCAACTGCGTCCACTGCAAGACCTGCGACATCAAGGATCCCTACGAAATCATCACCTGGACCACCCCCGAAGGCGGCAGCGGGCCGAACTACCAGAATCTCTAGGGAATCCTGGTGCGGCTCAAGATCGCGCAACGCACGGGTTCCGCGGGAGCAGCTTCAGCGATGCGCCTTGTCCAGGTCTTTCCGGGCATCCGTCCCGCTGCGAACGCACTCAGGCCCGATCGACCCTGCACTGGAAGCAGTTGTACTTCGAGCGCACGTGCACATAGGCGACTTCCGGATTGTCGAGGATTGATTCGCACGCTGCGGTGAGTTCCGCTCCCCGGACGACGCGCGCGGTTTCGTAACATATCCAGTCGTCCGCGCCGTAGCCACGGACGAGTGCGGGATCAAGAGAAGCGAACCAGTCCGGCAGGCGGTCGCTTGCATAGCGATCGCAGGACGCGGCGTGCAGGAAGATCGGCCCGCTCTCGGCGTAGGGCTGGATCGAAGCGAACGGCCGATAGCACAGGACCAGCATCTCGCTTCCCTCGCCGATCAGGCCGAGGCAATGACGGCACGGATTGCGCCCACCTTCCGAGCAGCGGATCAAGGGCGACTGCCCATTCGCGTCCAGTCCGCGGCGGCGAAACCGAAGCACTTCTTCCTGCGCAATTCCCTCGACCTTGAGTTTCATGCAGCAATTCCTTCCCGGCCGGGGAAGCCGACCTCTGGCGCTCATTCCAGCATTGCCAGCGACTTGCATCTCGCCGGATCCGGACATCACAGCCGGAACTGGTTTCCGGTACCCACTGCGGCAAATCGGGTCGTCGAGGATCGATCCGGGCAGTCAGGGCGATGCCGATATCCGGCCCGATGCGGGTTCCGATGCCGATTGGCCCCTGTCGCCGCGATCCTGCGTGGATACGTTCATTCCGTTGAGACGCTGGAGATTGGCCATGAAATCGCTGCTGCTGAATGCAGGCCTGGTCTTGCTGCTCGCCAGTGGCGCGGTCGGCGCCACGGCCATCCAGGTGACCACCCGGAATGACCAGTTCGGCGAGGACACCACCAAGTGCTCGCTGCGTGAAGCGGTGCAGGCAGCGAACACGGACGCGGCCTTCGGTGGCTGCCCGGCTGGAAGCACCACCGACATCATCACTTTCGACGGCTTCTCCAATCACCCGGTCCTGAGCCGGGCGGGTCGTGATGAAGATGCCAATGCCACGGGCGATCTCGATGTCAGCGCCAGCGGCACGATCCTCTTCGTCGGCAACTCGACCGGCGGAACCGAGATCGACGGTGACGGAATCGACCGCGTATTCGATCTCGACTGTCGCTCTGATTTGAACGTGCAGTTCAACACCGTGACCATTCGCGGTGGCGATGCAGGCAGCGGGGCAGGTGGCGGCATCTACATGTGCGCCCACTCGGCATCGCTGTATGCCGTGCACATGACCGAGAACAGCGCGAATCTGGGCGGCGCACTGTACATTCCCACCACACCCATCGCCGGTGCCGTCACCGTCAATCGCAGCGCATTCACGCGCAACCGTTCGACCGGCTCGGGTGGTGGTGCGATCGCGCACTATGGAAGCGCACTGCTCAAGCTGACAAACACCACTTTGAGCGAGAACGTCGCCCAACAGAGTGCTGCCCTGTATGTCGATGGTGACGTCACGATGAAGAACGTCACGGTCGCGTACAACACCGGCTCCGGAACGGGCGGAGTCTACATCGCCGGAGGTGTTGCGCGTTTCGACAACTCGCTATTCAGCGACAACGCCAGCAGCACCACGACTGCGACAGCCACTGACCTGCGCTGCGTGCCGGTCGCGTTCAGTGACGGCTACAACATATGGAACAAAGGAAACTGCACGTTTTCCACTCCGCGCGCGAGCGACCTGCCGTCCACGGATCCAAGACTCGGCACCCTTGCCGATGCGGGCCGGGCCGTGCCTGTGCATGTCCTGCTTCCTGGCAGCCCGGCTCAGAATACCGGCGCGCCGGCTCCGAACGACGGCAGCACGGGGCATTGCGAATCGACCGACCAGCGCGGCATCCAGCGCCAGCAGTGCGATCGTGGCGCCTTCGAGGGACGCGTCAACTACGACGTCAATTCGACCGCCGATGCGCCAGACAGCAATCCGGGCAATGGCGTGTGTCTCAGCACGATCGGCGGCTGCACCCTGCGCGCCGCATTGATGGAGGCAGGCGCACAGGACACGCCGATCCTGATCTCGATTCCGGCGGGCGTGTTCAACGTGAACATCCCGGGCGCGGACGAAGAACTTGGCGTCACGGGCGACCTCGACATCACCGCCCTCGAGGGCGAGGGCCGCGTCCTGATCGGACAGGGTCCGGACAAGACCATCATCCGCGGCACGGGGGTCGATCGCGTTTTCGACCTCAGCGGCAGCAGTGCGAACCGTTCCGCGATCGGCCTGTTCGGCATGCGTGTCGAAGGAGGCAACACGATAGTCCCGGGTCCGGTCAGCACCGGATACGCCGGTGGCGGCGCAAGATTCAGGGACCCGCGCGCGCTGACCATCGACCGCGTCTGGTTCGACCGCAACTCGAGCGGCTATTCGGGCGGCGGCCTTCAGGTGCTGCAGGGTTCGGGATCGGGTCCCGCACGCATCACGCGCAGCGCATTCACGCGTAACTACGCCGTGAGCCATGCCGGCGGCCTGAGTCTCGGACAGAGCACCGACGTATCGGTGAGCAACAGCCTGATTGCCGACAACGTGGCGGATTCCAGTGGCGGCGGCCTCGATGTCTTCAATACGTTCGAGGACAAGATCGAACTGTCCTGGCTGACCATCACCGGCAACTACGCGGGCTCCCAGGGCGGCGGCATGGTGCTGAGGGGTGGCGAGACTGTCGGCTCCTTGCTGGTCGCCGGGAACAGCGACGGCAACGCCTCCCATGCGCCCGACTGCCTGACGCTCCAGGAAGGCCCGACGTCATCCGGTTACAACCTCATCGGCGCCGTCGGTGACGAGGATTGTGTCTTCACCGGCGATACGACCGGCAACCAGATCGGCGTGGCGGTCAATCTTTCGCAAGTCAGCATGGCCGGCTCGGACATCCCGTATGCGGCACCGAAGACGGGCAGCGTTGCCGTCGGCGCGGTACCTGCAGCGCGTTGTCGGCGCGGATCGGGACGCTACGAAGTGAACGACCAGCTCGATCTCGCGCGCCCGATCACCAACACCTGCACGATCGGGGCGATCGAGGGAACCTCGGACCTGATCTTCGCCAACGGCCTCGATGACAGCTATGCCGGCGAGTAGCCGATCGCGGCCTGCCCAGGCAGCAACATGGGTAACGATCCGCGGCGTGTGCCCACGCGGCGGGACGAAGGGTCAACCCGGCGGGCTTTCGATCCAGCCGTGCGGACGCGGCATGGCCCTGATCGAAGGCGCCCGGACAGGCAAGGCCTCCTGAAGTAGGCCATGCGCGCTCCAGCTTGCGCGCGTGCGCCGCGTCTCGGCGCGGATCGCAAGGCAGTTCTCGCGCATGCCGGGCTTCTTGTGATCACGCGGATGCTCGAGATGCACGCATACCGCCGAGTAGCGGATGGTACGGCCGCGAATGCCGGCATTGTTCAGGCGCTCACCGAGTTCGAGATCCTGGCCACCGTACTGCATGCGCTCATCCCAACCGTTGACCCGCACGATGTCGGCCTTCCAGGCCGACGCATTGTGCCCGTGGAAGCGCGGCGCGACCGGGGTCAGTCGGCTCAACGCGGCCTTCACGACGGGGTGATGCGCGCGCAACTTGAGTGTATGCCGCTGCAAGCCATGCGCGGCCAGCCAGCGATAGTCGATCGCCCGTCCACTGAGGATGTCGTCGCGGTCGATGCGATGGCTCAAGGCCATCGGCAACTTGCTGTAACCGCCCGACAGGAACCAGCCCGGCCGGCGCAACGCGAGATGGCTGGCGAGAAAGTCGGCGCGTGGTACGCAATCACCGTCGCTGAATACGAGGTAGTCCGAGTTCGCCATCCCGATCCCGCGATTCATCGCCCTGCACTTCCGATAGCCCTCGTCCGGTTGCCAGAAGTGGCGCAGCGGATACGGCAGGGTCGGCCGCAAGGCATCGATGCGGGCGCGCGTTGCAGGGCCCGAGCCGTCATCGACCACGATCATTTCGAAGTCGGTGCATGTCTGCCGCGCGTAGCCGAGCAGCACCCATTCCAGCCATTGCGGTTCGTTGTAGGTCGAAATCAACACGCTGACAGCGGGCATGGACGGGATTCCATCGGGCGATGCATGAAATGCTGCCGCAGGTTTGGGTCATCCTTGTGACGCCGTGCAATCCGCGCGCGACATCACCCGTCGCAGGTTCGCCTTCGCGCGCACCAGGCTCGGTTCCGTTGCGCACCCCGTAAAACCGTATAAACTGTTTATCCCTTATTGCGGACGCCAGTCGATGAAGAAGCAGGTCAGGACACCCACGGGTGCAGCGAAGAAGTCGGCGAAACCAACAGCGAAAGCCGCTGCAGCCACGCCGCGGACAAACCGGAAGCCCGTGCAAAAGGCGAAAAGCAAGGCAACGCCCAAACCGGCAGCAGTGGTCGCCGAACCTGCCAAGGTCCGCATCAAGCTCGTTCGCGACAGCTTCACGATGCCGCGCGAGGATTTCGAGCGCATCGCACGCCTCAAGAGCCGCGCAATCGACCTGAAGCGACCCGTGAAGAAAAGTGAACTCCTGCGCGCCGGCCTGCAAACCCTGGAACGTCTCGACGACGCCGGCCTGCTCGTCGTGCTCAACGCACTGCAATCGATCAAGACCGGTCGGCCGAAGAAGCGTCACTGAACGTCACCGCGTCTTGTAGGCAAAAGGCGAGTTCGCGAAGATGCGTCCACGCCTTCCGTCTGCAGCCGGGCCGGTCCGCCATGCGTGCATCCTCGCTCTCATCTGTTGATTCCCGCGGTTCAACGGCGGTCGAACGGCAGCTTTTTGCCTGGTTGTCCGTGGCCATCCTTGGAATGGTGCTTGTAGGCTTTTCCCGCACCTACCTGATGGTGCCGGTCCTCGGCATGCCTGAGGACACGCCGCCCTATTCGAGCCTGATACACGGCCATGCGGCCGTGTTCTTCAGCTGGTGCGTCTTTTATGTACTCCAATCATGGCTTGTCGCGCGGAATCGAATCCGTGTGCATCGACGACTTGGCCAGTTCGGCCTGCTTCTCTATGCGGGCATGGTGACAACCGGCATCATGGTCGGGCTGCACTCCGTGATGCGATACGGCGCCACTCCTGATGAGCTTTCGTTCCTCTCGGTCAGCCTCGGCAACGTCCTCGCATTTTCCATCATGATTGGTGCGGCTTTCCTGTGGCGAAAACATCCGGCCGCACACAAGCGCCTGATGGCGGTTGGCATGGTTCCGCTGTTGTCGGCGCCGTTCGGGCGTCTGGCCGAGTGGCCCTACATGCTCCAGCATGTCATCGGGCCGGGCATGGTAGTCGTCGCACTTGCCGTGATCGATCTCAGGATCCAGCACAAGGTCCACCCGGTCACCAAGTACGCAGGCGTCGCTGTTCTGGCCTGGGAGCTGCTGCCAAACCTCTACATGCACTCAGCCGTTTGGCTTGGTGTGGCTAGTTGGCTGGTGAAGGTCGCGGCCTGACAAGCGATAGCCACGAACGACCTGTTGAGAGCCGCCGAACGGCTTCGGGCCAATTCGATGGCTGGACGTGAACCAGCGCAATTTGACGGGAAGCATCGCGACTGAAGCCGGTGCCGCAAAAGGCTGTCGTCCAGGACGCGCCGGGCTGGCGGTCAGGGATCGAAGGGCTTACTGTCCGCATGCGGTGGCAGGCTGGATGCCTGATCCACCCGGTCCGGGGACAGGCTTCTGAAAGCAACGCTGCGCCACGATTCGTTCATCATCCTGCGCGACACGATCCGCTGGCGCGTAGCAGTGGTGCTTGCGCTGCTGGTCATGGCGCTGATGGTCATGCTCGGCATCATCAACACGCGGATCGGCCTGATCGACACGGCGCGCATGGCCTGGATCGTGCTCGCCGTATCGAGCGCGTGCCTCGTGGGACTGGTCACCTTGCCGCGCCGGCTCGGTGGCACGATCTTCTTCGCATGCATCGCGGCCGTCCTGCTGGTCATACCGGCCTACGGCCTCGACCACCAGCGCAACATGCAGCATTGGGCCTACATCTTCCCGCCCCTGCTCGTGTTCCTGATGCGACCCGGTCCGTCGCTGGTCGTGATGATCCTGTACGGGATCTACATGTCGTGGGTGACTTCGCTGCTGCTGCCGATGATCGATGTCGTGCGCTTTGCCAGCGGCTACGGAATGACCGTGTGTTTCATGTACACCTATGCGCTGCTGCAGGATCGCGCGGCGACGATGCTGCGCTATCACTCGGAGCACGATGCGCTGAGCAACTGCCTCAACCGGCGGACCTTCAACGAGGCGGTCGATCAGCTCGCTGCCCCGTCGCGTCGGCACGAGCGCTGCGAGTTCCTGCTGATCGACATCGATCACTTCAAGGCGATCAACGACCAGCACGGTCATCGGGTCGGCGATCGCATGATCACCCAGGTCGCCGCCGAACTCGGGCGCATGCTCGACCCCGATGCGCCGCTGTTCCGCTACGGCGGCGAGGAGTTCGCGGTGATGCTGGTCGATGCGCCTGAAGGTGCCGGCAATGTGCTTGCCGAACGTCTGCGCGCCGCCATCGAACGCGGCGATTTCCAGGGCGTGAAAGTGACGATCAGCATCGGCGTCGCATTGTGGCGGGCATCCGGCGGAAAGATCGAGTCGGCCTTGCAGAAGGCCGACGACGCGCTTTATGCCGCCAAGCGCGCCGGCCGCAATCGTGTTGTCGAATCCGGGGCGAATCGCGCGTAGGCGACGCGCCGATCGTCAACTGCGCCCATCAAGAGGCGTCATTCGAAACCATGGCTGAAGATGCCATCGCCGCCACGGAAGGTTCCGACGATCAGCGAATGCAGCGGTTCCTGTGCGGGCGGCGGATCGACCGGCGTGATGAGCGCAACAACGCCACCGGTCAGCGTGTTCACCCCATTCCACGCTCCGTTCTGCTCGACGATCGCACCCGGTAACGCGTCGAGGAAGAAGGTGTCTGCACTGATCGGATTGCCTGCAGGATCTTCAAACGCGATGGCGTTGGTCGTATCGAAGGTGAGACCGAGTACCGACAGCAGCGGCCGATTGACACTCGCGACAGGGCCAACTGCTCGCGAATCGCCCGCGTCGGGTCCGCCACGCTCGCGTGCCCGGGTTGCCCACAGATTGCCAAGACGATCCATGTAGCCGCGGATCTCGATCTGCCTGGACTGGTTGATGCCGCTGGCGTAGATCTGGTCCTCATCGCGCAGCTGGGCGGCCCGGCGCACCGTATTGGCGAGGACATGCACGGTGCCGTTGCCACCCGTGACCACGTCCGCGGGAGCGACAGGTCCCTCGAAGCGGATTATCGGCGCATCGAACTGGATGCCCTGCGCGACAAAGCTCAAGCCGGGACCGAACACGCCGTCGATTTCGGCGGCCGCGCCGGGACCCAGATCATCGGCGCTGCCGAAGCGGAATTCGGTGTTCGCGTCGTAGCTGACGACATACGGGCCGAACTGGAAGCTTGTCGAGGAAAGCACGTTGCCCACGATGCCGGTCAGGGCACCCAATGCACCCGGTGTTCCGAGCGGCACGGGCACGACGCAGGTCAGTCGCGTGACGGTATTCAGCACGCTCGCGGCCGTGAAGCCCGCGATCGCATCGGCGCGGATCTCGACAAACTCGCCGACATCGATCGCGGCTCCGCAATCGACCGGATTGACTCCGGCAAGACTCACGCGTTGTGGTCCAAGCTGAATCTCGTTGCCGCCAACGCCGGTGACGTAACCCGACAACAGCCAACGTGGCGTCGGAACCGGAAGGAATTCGATATAGGACGCCAGCAGGCTCGAATTGGTGTCGACGTAGCCACTCACGTCCAGGTGATTGCCGATCGCGATATTGCCGATGTTCCCACCGGGCACGCCGGTCAGTCCGGTGTCGGCGGTCACCGTGACTTCCTGGCCGAGCACCCGCAACGGATTGGTTGTCGTGACCGCTCCGCGAACGGCGTAGGAGAAGACGACGGTCGCAGCCGCCGCGGCGCCTTGTGCCGCATGGGTCGAGTTCGACGCATAGCGGGCTTCCGCACGCAACCCGGGCGTCCGGGGCAGCGGGCTGCCGAACGGAAGTACCTGGTCATCGACAATGATCGTCGTGCCGCCGTCGATCAGGACGGAATGCCCCTGGATATCGATGACTTCGTCGGCAAGGGCGGGAGGCCCGAACAGGCAAAGGATGACAAGGAACGGAGACACGTCGCGGAAACGCATGGTCTAGACTCGCAAGTGGAAGGCATGAACGGGTGAATGTGCAGCCCTGGCGCGGACCACACGTTGCGGTGAACTTCAACAAATCCAATGGGCAAGTGCAGGGCAACGCGCCATCCGTGCCTCTCGTCATCCAGGTCCATCTGGACAATCAGCGTGCCTCGGCCGTGCAGCGCGCTGCACCGGCTGCAAGCAACGCGCCAATCACGGAATGTCCTTCAGAGCGGCCATCCGGATCGTCACCATTGACCCGGCGCCGCGTCAGCTTCGACGCGGCCGCTCTGCATGGGCGGCAAAGCCAGCGGATCGGGAGC
>ERZ795059.666-NODE-666-length-42683-cov-6.453575_pt1 | contig 42683 bp, 41 predicted proteins | sample MGYA00375143_ERZ795059 | MGnify/ENA primary metagenome ERZ795059 (study PRJEB30188, sample SAMN05720168) | activated sludge metagenome | isolation source: Anaerobic digester | place: USA | collected 2015-01-07 ... | reverse complement strand
TATTTATCATGCGACACATTAAACCATCAAGTGTTGAACAGAATACAATCGGAATAAGTTACAATATAAGACCTTCATTTTGATCCGGAAAATCCTTTTAAAGTAACGGTTCATTAGACTCTTTATTCTACAAATAAGTTGGTTTCTATCAGATGATTAGGGGAAATTCATAAAAGACAAGGATTTTCTTTACAGTTTCGCAAGCCTGTATATTTTCCCCGGAAGGGCGGTGATAATGTTCTGAAACTCCAATCCTAATAAAACAGACGCCAACTGACTGATCGGTAAGCCACTGCGCCAGCTGAGCTCGTCTATTATTAATTGATTATTATTTTCTAGTAAAATTTTGATGACCGTTTGTTCTGATGGCCCATAAGCATCAAGCGAAAGAACTATTTTCTTTTTAGGTTCTGAACGAACATCCCAATTCATAATATACTCCAGGTCTTTTACCGATGTCAGGAGATGTGCTTTGTTTGCTTTGATTAAATTGTTGCAGCCATGTGAGTAGCTCTGACCAATATTCCCTGGAAATGCAAAGACATCTTTATTGTAGCTGTTCGCAATCTCTGCTGTAATTAGTGCTCCGCCTTTTTCAGCGGCTTCAACAACCACTAAAGCATCGGCAAGTCCTGCAATAATTCTGTTGCGTGCCGGAAAATTATGAGCATCGGGTTTTGTACCGAATGCGTTTTCAGTAACAAGTCCACCAAGTGAAAGCATTTTCTTTGCCGTTTCTCTGTGAGCAGCAGGGTAGATGATATCCATGCCACTACCCATTACACCCAGAGTAGATAATTGATTTTTTAATGCTTGCTTGTGTGCCTGAATATCGATGCCGTAAGCAAGTCCACTTATTATTAAAGCATTATGTGGAACAAGTGCTTCCACTAGTTCTTCAACACAATTTTTTCCGTAGTCAGTTGATTTGCGCGTGCCTACTATGGCAACTGTTTTAGGATTTTCAAAATCAATATTTCCGCTTACATAAAGTAAGGATGGTGCATCAGCAATCTGCTTTAGCCGCGTAGGATAATTTTTATCAGTATAGAATAGAAGCGATACTTTTTCTTTTTCCGCTAGTTTCAGTTCTTTCTCGGCTTGTTGAAAGGGTTTCCCTTTAATAATCGACTCGGCAGTTACAGAACCAATTCCCGGTATTTTAAGAAGCTTGCCTTTAGGTGTTTGAAAAACTTTTTCGGCTGATCCACAATAACTGATTAACTGACGAATGGTATAGTCACCAATTCCGGGAATAAAATGCAAGGCTAACAATGAAATACGATCCATAGCAAATCAAGGTATTTGAATGATCTGGTGTTTAATTTGAAGGATATAGAATTTAGGAGTTAGAATATAGAATAAAACACAACTCAAAACCTGTAACTTAATCCAGAAACTTATATTTGATTAACGATTAACGATTAACGATTAACTTATCTCACAACCGGTCTCTCAACTCTATCATAAACGATCGAACACGTTTTAGCGAGTCCATCATTTCCATTTTATCTTTAACGGATTGTGAATCATTGCGCAACATTTCTTTTGCTCCTTGTAAGGTGAAGCCTTTTTCCTTTACCAAATGGTAAATGGTGCGCACATTATCAATATCTTCTTTGGTAAACTGACGATTGCCCTTTCTGTTCTTTTTCGGTTTTATGATTTCAAACTCAGATTCCCAAAAACGAATGAGGGAGGGAGCAACATTGAACAATTCTGAAACTTCTCCGATAGAGAAGTAAAGTTTTTCGATTTCCTTTTCTTTATACGCCATGTTACGGAACAAGATAAGTAATTAAACCATTCTCGGCAATGTGAATTTTTGTTTCAGGAAAATCTTTTTTAGTGAGCTCCTGAATTTTTTTAATGATCTGATTTTGAGGATCAATCATCACGCCAGAACCATAAGTCTGATAGGTAGGGGTAATCTTTGCCTGAAGAAATTGGCCTGTAGTTGTTGTGTAGACTTTAATAATTGGAGCGAGTCCGTTAATACCTGATACATTAATTCCACGATAGGTACAAAAATTCCCCATGCTGTAAGCAATGAAGCGATTCTTATACACTTCAACAGCACGTGTTACATGTGGTCCATGACCAAACACAATATCAGCACCGGCATCAATTAAGGTATGCGAAAATTTATAAACATCACCACGATTTTCACCATGAAAGAGCTCGGTTGTGCGCGGCACATTTTGATATTGACCACCTTCAGCTCCACCATGGAATGAAACAATAACAACATCTACAATTGAATCAAGATGCAGAACAAGTTTTCGTGCGCCTTCAATATCATTTAGGCTTACACAACCACTGTTGGGTGCAAATGCGACAAGACCGTATTTGATGCTATCTTTTTCAAAGACTGTGAATTTATGGGTGAGTTGCCCGGCATGTTTAATACCTGCCTCTTCCAATGTTTTTATGGAGCTTCTTCTTCCGGTTTCTCCAAAATCACCTGCATGATTATTGGCCAGACTGATTAAGTCAAAACCTGCATTCACGAGGTTTTGAACATAAACAACAGGAGAACGAAACACGTAGCACACTTTAGGATCTCGGCAGGTTTTAGGGGTTCCTCCATCATTTAATAATACACCCTCTAAATTTCCAAAGGTAACATCAGCATCTTTCAATATGGGCTCAACGGCTTTCATCAAAAAGGCTCCGTCATTTCGTGGTAGCATATTGTTGGGATAGTTACTTCCCATCATAATATCGCCCACACCAATAATGGTGAGTGTGTCTTTTTTTACCTGACTGAAGGATGCACTGAAGATGAGGGCAAAGAAAGTAATGAATACTAGCCGATTTGAGCGCATGGAGTACTTTTTAGTAGGGGCGCAAAGAAAGGGAGAATTTTGAAAGACTCAAACCCTCAGGTCTATATAATACTAATCTAATGCTTCTGTATTTTGACTTCCTGATTCAATCAACTTCTCATATTCCTTATTGTTTAAATCGCGCTGAAAGAAGTTGATGGGATGCACATGTTGGCCGTTAAAAAGTACTTCATAATGAAGGTGATCAGAGACCGATGTTCCAGTATTGCCTACATAGCCAATTACCTGCCCGCGTTTTACTTGGTCACCAGCTTTTACTGCAAACTTATCGAGGTGGGCATATCGTGTTTCAAAACTATGGCCATGGTTGATGTAAATAACATTTCCGTATGATGCAGAAAAATAAGACATGATGACTTTACCATCTCCCGTAGCATAAACGGGTGTTCCTTTATCTGCTGTAAATCAAGTCCTTTATGAGGTCTGTAAATATGGAATATCGGATGGAACCGTAATCCATATGTCATTCTTAATTGCTGTAACTGTTTGTTATTGATAGGCTGTATCGCAGGTCGTGATGCCCACATTTGTATTTTTTTATCGAGCATCGTATTGAGTTCTTCGTACGATTGAACTTCCACGGCCAGTTGGTGCTTAAGATTTTGGAGTTTGGTATATCCATCCAAAACCAATGGATGATATTTTATTTCTTCCTTGTTAAATTTCAAGCTACCTCCGACACCTGCTTGTCGCACGTCTGAAGATAATGGATTGGTATCTAGTATCACACGGTAGTTGTTATCGTCCTTGTCAATTAATTGACTTAACTCTGTATTTGCCTGGGCAAGACGATCCGTCATGAGTTGCCACTCCAGTTTTAATTTTTGATTCTTTTCGGTTAAAACAAATTCATCAAAGGATTGAAAATATCCACGATAAAATCCAAAACAGCACAATGCAATTGTAAACGATAGAGAAGTAAAAATTGAAATACGATTGCGCAATACCTTACCTTTTGCGTACCAGGGTTCGTACTTACAGGTTTCTGAATTATATCGATAGTTGATCTTACCCATTAATCCAGCGATTGATTTTGTTTTTTACTTAAGGTAATAAGCTGACTATGTTCGGATGTTGATAGTCCTTCTAATAAATAAGGAGCAGGATCAACTTGTTTTCCATTGCGCACAATTTCATAATGTAAATGAGGAGCAATCGATCCACCGCTATTACCTACGCCTCCAATGATATAGCCTTTCGAAATTTTTTGTCCTTGTTTGACATTGATATTTTCTAAATGAGCGTAGACGGTTATAAATCCATTGCCATGATCAATCTCAATCCTGTTTCCATAACCTGCCTCTACGGTTGCCTTATTCACTAAGATTACCCTACCATCTGCTGTAGCGAAAATATCGGTGCCACGTGGTGCGGCAAAATCAAGACCTTCATGATGGTACGTTCCTTTGTGAAATGGATTGACGCGTTTACCAAAACCGGATATGAGTTTAGTAACCGGTTCAGTAAGAGGCGAGAGGGAAGGAATTGACTTGATTAATCCTTCATATTGCTTTGCAATTTCCACTTCGTCCGAAAATGATTTCGTTGGTGTAGAGGTCCGCGCAAGCTGTAGCGATTTAGACTGCAACACTTCCAGCATTGATTCAAACCCTGAGGCATCGGCCAACAGAACTTGCTCTTTTAATAAGGTAGGCTTGCGATTATTTTCAACTGCCGGAATGGTATTAAAGAACTTAGTGTGCAAGGTATTGTCTTGCTCTTTCAGACTGATGAGTGTGGCTTCAATTTCCCGAAGCTCTTGATCCAAAACCGGTTTGTTTTTCGAAATGCTTTTGTTTTCTGAGCGCAATACCTTTTCAGTATCCGACTCAACAAAACGATCGTGAAGGAAAATGAGGGTCAGCAAAAAAATGGAGGCTGTAAACGCTAATCCAAATCCATAGCCCACAACATCTTGCCAACTCAACTTAGCAGGCTCGTATTGGCAGGTCTCTTTATTATAATGGAAGTTAATGTGACGCATCTAAAACGCAGAGTGTGGGAGGTTGTTAGTATAAACAAGCTGTAAAATAATCCTCCTTATCTGCGTATTCTCGGTCATCTGCGGTTATTTTTGTGGCTTGCTCTTTATTTTAAGGAGTCAATATAGTAAAAATACGTAAGTAGAAAGCTTAAACACCGGCAAGCCAATGGATTCGGGTCTGATTAGAAGTAAGTTTTTAGAATTTTTTGAGAAAAAAGGGCATACCATCGTTCCTTCAGCACCGCTCGTACTGAAAAATGACCCTACTTTATTGTTCACCAATTCGGGCATGGTTCAGTTTAAGGATTGCTTTTTGGGCAATGCCACGCCAAAGTCAAATCGAATAGCGGATACCCAGAAGTGCCTTCGAGTGAGTGGGAAGCACAACGACCTTGAAGAGGTGGGGATTGATACCTATCACCACACCATGTTTGAGATGTTGGGCAACTGGAGCTTTGGTGATTATTTTAAGAAAGATGCCATTGCCTGGGCGTGGGAATTATTGACTGAAGAATACAAACTTCCAAAAGACCGGTTATATGTAACGGTGTTTGAAGGTGATGCAAAAGAAAATTTAGCGTTCGATCAGGAAGCATACGATTATTGGAAAGCCTTTATTGCAGAAGACCGGATTCTTCGCGGAAATAAAAAAGATAATTTCTGGGAAATGGGTGAGCAAGGTCCATGTGGTCCGTGTTCTGAAATACATATTGATCTTCGATCGGATGAAGAAGTAAAAAAACTTCCCGGAAAAGAATTGGTGAACATGAGTCACCCGCAGGTAATTGAAATCTGGAATCTTGTATTCATGGAATTCAATCGCAAGGCAGATGGATCGTTAGAGAAATTACCGGCACAACATGTTGATACGGGTATGGGCTTCGAACGTCTTTGCATGGCCATTCAAAAGAAGACTTCGAATTATGATACGGATGTATTTTCACCTCTACTCAATTTTATTGGTGAGGCTGCCGGAATAAAATACAAGAAGGAAGAGAAGACTGATATTGCAATGCGTGTGATTGCCGATCACGTTCGTGCCGTTTCATTCGCTATCGCAGATGGACAATTACCTTCGAACACAGGTTCAGGTTATGTGATCAGAAGAATTTTAAGAAGAGCGGTTCGTTACGGATTTACCTTCTTAAACTTTAAAGAGCCTTTCATTTATAAGTTGGTTCCGGTTTTAGCGAATCAATTGAAAGATGTATTCACTGAACTCGAATCACAAAAAGATTATGTAGGCAAAGTAATCTTTGAAGAAGAGACTTCTTTCCTGAGAACATTGGAAAAAGGTTTGAAGCGCATTGAAGGTCTTAAAGCCATTAGCGGAGAGCAGGCATTTGAGTTATACGATACATATGGATTTCCGCTTGATCTTACCTCGTTGATTGCGCGCGAGCGAGGTTTCTCGGTTGATGAAGATGGTTTTAAAGTGGAGATGGAAAAACAAAAGTCCAGATCGAAAGCTGCTGCTGCAAAAGAAACAGGCGACTGGATTTTGATTGGCAATGATGTGAAGTCAGAGTTTATAGGCTACGATCATCTTGAAGCTGATGTGAAGATCACCAAGTACAGAAAGATCAAACAGAAAAATAAGGAATTATTCCAACTCGTATTCGATCGCACACCTTTCTATGCAGAAAGTGGTGGACAGGTAGGTGATACGGGTTTTATCGAAAGTGCAAATGAAAAGATGTATATCATCGATACGAAGAAGGAAAATGATTTGACGGTTCACTATGCCGAGAAATTAGCAGAGAATCTTTCTGCATCTTTCATCGCGAAGGTAGATCAGCATAAGCGTCAGTTGAGCATGGATAATCACTCAGCCACTCATTTACTTCATGCTGCCTTGCGACAAGTATTAGGTAAGCATGTTGAACAGAAGGGTTCGTTGGTGAATGATAAAGTTCTTCGCTTCGACTTTTCTCACTTTGCTGCCATGACAGCCGATGAAATTCAGCAGGTGGAAAATATCGTGAATGAGAAAGTCCGCGAGAATATAAAGTTGGATGAAAAACGAAACGTACCAATTGATCAGGCAAAATCATTCGGAGCAATGGCACTCTTTGGTGAAAAATATGGTGACTTTGTCCGTGTGATTACATTCGATCCGAAATTCTCTGTCGAACTTTGTGGAGGTACACATGTTCAGGCAACCGGTAATATTGGATTGTTCAAGATTACATCAGAGAGTTCGGTTGCTGCTGGTGTTCGTAGAATTGAAGCCGTTACAGCTGAAGAAGCAGAACGTTTCGTTCGCGATGAATTTTCTTTGCTTGAACAATTGAGAGGATTGTTAAAAAATCCAAAAGATATTATTTCCAGCACCAAAACACTTTTGGAAGAAAAACATGCACTCGAAAAGAAAGTAGAGTTTTTCCAACAAGAGCAAGCCAATGTGTTGAAAGATAATCTGGCTACGAAAGTGGTGAATCAAAATGGATACAGTTTGATACTTGAAAAGGTATCAGTACCCAATGCTGAAGCGTTGAAGAATATTGCTTATGGCTTACGAAATCAGTTTGAAGATTTGCTTCTGATACTCGCTGCTGATGTGGAAGGCAAACCACAAGTTTCGGTAATGATAGGAGAGAAGCTTGCACAAGCGAGTACCTATCATGCGGGTAACATGGTAAAGGAGCTGGCAAAAGAAATTGATGGTGGAGGAGGCGGCCAACCGTTCTTTGCTACGGCTGGTGGCAAGAACCTGAATGGCCTCGATGCTGTTATCGAGAAAGCGCGTACCTTGATTAAATAATTTTAGAGCCGCCAGCTGGCGGGTGGCTCTGTCTTTCAGAAAAGAAAATGGAGAAATCAATTCGAGATAAATACACTGCCGTTATTGGACTTGAAGTTCATGCGCAACTTCTTACGCAATCAAAAATCTACAATTCAGATTCGACAGCGTATGGAAGTTCACCGAACACCAATCTTAGTGTAATTACGTTAGCACATCCCGGTACATTACCGAAGTTGAACAAGAAGGTAATTGAGTATGCCATTAAAATGGGATTGGCTTGCAACTCCGCCATTTCACGTTTCAATATTTTTGATCGTAAGAATTATTTTTATCCTGATCTTCCAAAAGGTTATCAGCTTACGCAAGACCGCACTCCGATTTGTATTGGTGGATACATAACAATCAACATTAAAGGTGTTGAGCGAAATATAGAATTGCATCGCATCCATGTTGAAGAAGATGCAGGCAAGTCCATTCACTTAACAACAGAGGTTGATACTTTAGTTGATTTTAACCGATCAGGTGTTCCGCTCATTGAGATTGTGAGCAATCCGGTTATCCGAACTTCAGAAGAAGCGTATGCCTACCTTACTGAAATCAGAAAACTTGTTCGCTATCTTGATATATGCGATGGCAACATGGAAGAAGGTTCACTTCGATGTGATGCGAACGTTTCAGTAATGTTGAACGATGCGAAAGAATTTGGAAAGAAGGTGGAGGTAAAAAATATGAACTCCATTCGCAATGTTCAACACGCAATCGATCATGAGATCATCCGACAAATTGAAGAAATAGAAAAAGGAAATTCCATTCCTTCTGAAACCAGAACCTTTGATGCTGCAACGGGTTTAACACACAGCATGCGGACGAAGGAAGAATTAAATGATTACCGATACTTTCCCGATCCTGATCTTAGTCCTTTGGAAGTTTCAGATAAATGGCTGAATGAAATTAAATCTTCCATGCCTGCGCTTCCGCGTGAATTATACCTCAAGTACATTACTGAATTTCATTTACCAGAGTATGATGCCCATGTGTTAACCGACACAAAAGAAATGGCATCATTCTTTGAAGAAGTTTGCAAGCACACTACGCATTATAAAGCAGCATCGAACTGGATTATGGGACCAGTGAAATCATATTTGAATGAATTCGCTTTGTCTGTTTCTGAATTTCCAATTTCAATTAAGCTTTTGGCAGAGTTGATCGAATTGGTAGAAGAAAACAAAATCAGTTTTTCGAATGCATCTCATCGTGTTTTTCCTGAATTGATTAAACATCCAACAAAGTCTGCGCTGGAAGTGGCACAACAATTGGATCTTATTCAGAATAACAATCAGGATTCTATTATGCCGATTATTGAAGAAGTGCTTCTGGCATTTCCACAAAAGGTCAAAGAGTATAAAAGTGGTAAGAAGGGAATTGTTACCATGTTCATGGGTGAGGTAATGAAGAGGAGTAAGGGTAATGCCGATCCTAAAATGACAAATGAATTGATTACAAAAAAATTAAAAGAGGTATGATGAAGAAAGTTCAAAGTTTAAAGTTTAAAGTTGAAAGTAGTAAGCTTAAAGCGTTTAGTTTTTTGGTGTTGGCTTTTTGTTTTTGTTGTTCGTCCGCTTCAAAGGAAGAACTAGTTCAGAGTGGATGGGCGGTAACGATAAAAGGTAAGGTAGGATATCCACAGAAAGGTGAGATTTCTATTCAGGAAATGAAAAATAACGGAACTGGGTTTAAGGATACTATCAAATTAAAATCAAATTATACCTATTCAAAAACAATCAGAATTTCTGAGCCCGGATATTATAGGATATCATTCTATGGCCAACAGTCTGTTGATTTTATTTTATATAAATCTAATCTTGAAATAAATGCAGATGGTAATCAACAAAATGGTTTTGTGGAAGTGAAGGGATCACCCGAAATTGAATTGATTCGTAAAGTACAAGGCATTCTTCAAGAAGGTGAGAGTTCGCCCACAATTGCAAAGTTGAGTGAGGATTTCAATACTGCAAAGGCTCAAAATGATCAGGACAAAATGATAAAGATACAAATGATCTATATGAATGAGATTAAGAAGAGTCATGATCAAGTTGCTGAAATTTTTCGAAATGAACCACCATCACTAGGAGTGATCAACCAATTACAGAATGGAACTACACTTGATAAGGATAAATACTTTGATACCTATTTAGCCGTATCTGAAAAATTAAAAAAGGAATGGCCTGACTACTCACATGCAAAAGAGTTTACTGCTTCGGTTGATAAAATGAAATTGCTTGCCATTGGTCAGCCGGCTCCGGAAATATCATTGCCAGATACAACTGGTGTAGTGGTAAAGCTTTCATCAATGAAAGGAAAATATGTTTTAGTTGATTTTTGGGCGAAGTGGTGCGGACCATGCCGACAGGAAAATCCGAATGTTGTGAGAGCATACAATAAGTATAAAGCAAAAGGCTTTACTGTATTTGGTGTTTCGCTTGATCGCAAAAAAGAAGATTGGTTGCAAGCCATAAAACAAGACGGCCTTAAGTGGACACATGTTTCTGATTTGAAATACTGGCAATCAGAAGCAGCGAAGACCTATAACATTACTGGCATTCCATTTTCATTATTGTTAGATCCCAATGGAATTATCATCGCTAAGAATTTGCGTGGTGCTGCTTTGGAACAGAAGTTGGAAGAAGTTCTAAGTAAAAAATAATCGCATGAAATTAGTTTCTTCAGTCGTAGTACTTTCAGCATTACTGTATTCATGTAATGCAAAGAAAGAAGAGAAGGCGGTTGCTGTTTCGTATGAAATGAAAACGTTTCGGTTAGAATCGAAAGGTGGGTGTAGTACAGATTCTCTTACCTGTGCTTACTTCGAAGTAAATTATCCTGTATTTAGTGGATTGCCACAGGCTGCTTTGGATTCTCTTTCCATCGAGATTGCAAAGTCTGTAAGTACAGGTAATCCTGAAATTGATTCCATTTCTTTTCAGAAGGATGGAGAGGCATTTATTTCGGAATTTGAAGATTTCGTTGCTGAATCATCTGAGAGCACAATGGGTTGGTCATTTGATGCAAAGATTGACATCTCCATTATCGGAGATTCATTGATTAGTCTGGTCGCAACAAACGAGTCTTTTGCTGGTGGAGCACATGGAAGCTACGAGACCTATTTTATTAATGTTGATCCCAATACAGGTAAGCATATTGTTCTTTCTGATTTGCTCAAGCCTGGATATGAAGGTGTTTTACTTAAAGCTGGTGAAGAAGCATTTCGTAATACACTTGAATTACCAGATAGTGTTACGTATTCCGATGAAGGTTACGAATTTCCAAATGATGTATTTCAGTTGAACAGTAATTATGGATTCACGAATGAAGGTATTCGGTTTGTGTTTAATGCTTATGAAGTGGCACCTTATGTTTTAGGAGCGCAGGACTTTGTGATCCCGTATGATAGAATAAAGGACTGGATCAAATAGAAAATTGTTATCAGTATTCCCTTTTCCTTTTTGTTAGATACTAATGGTATAGTATTATCATCACTAAGAACTTGTGTGATATTGTGTTGGATTAGAAGTTGGAAGAAGTTTTAAAAGGAAAGTATTTGTCTGTTGATTTAAATATCTCTGATACAATCCAATCAATTGTTAGCACTTTTAGATTCTATAAGCGCAGAAAAATTTACGATAAGATTGATTCCATGTGTTCAAAACCCAGGTCTAAGTGATTACAGTAAACATTCTATTTTAACTGAAGCGTTGTATGTAAGTTTGATTTATTTTAGTATGCTTTCGAGAGGTTTGTTAAGTTGCATTAAATGTCGAACTTTCGTTACAACCAAACCCCTAAATAGTTACAATATGAAAAAGCTTATCCTTTCGATTTTTATGAGCACGGTGTTAATGACCTCGCTAAGTGCTCAGGTTAAATTTATGCCCAAGGCAGGTGTTTCGTATACGAGAAATAGTATCAGTGATGATCTTACTTCATCAACAGCGGAAATTAATTCGAAATTTGGATTTGTTGCAGGTATAGCGTTCGAAATCCCGCTAATAGGCGATCGACTCTTCTTACAACCTGAAGTTCTTTTTCAGCAGAATGGGGCTAAAAGTGAAGATGATCAAACAAAGTTTGATGAGCCGTTGTATGAATCTACTACAACTTTGAATTATATATCTGTACCAATCTTGGCGAAGGTAAAATTCGGAAAGTTTTTTGCAGAGGCGGGGCCTTCTTTTAGCTATGGAATTGGAGGTAAGTATGAAGATACTGAAACCTATAATGGTACTGTGACTAAGACTGATGGAAAAGTTAAATTTGGAAAATATCCAGATGGTTATAATGGCGATGATATATATTTAGATAACGCCTTTGATATTGGGTTACAAATTGGGGTAGGAGTGAAGATAAGTGTAATTGTTATTGATTTGAGATATGGTCTTGGATTTTCAAATCTTATAGACAAGCCAGACGGTTATACCGGTGACGCTAAAATTACGAATAACGGATTTCAGTTGACTGTTGGTGTACCATTAGGAGGTGATTAGAAAAAAACGATCGATTATTTTAAAAAATATATTCTGAATCAATAATTATAATAGCCACGGATTAAAGTAATCCGTGGCTATTATAATTTAAAAATACTTTGTTTGTGTAATCAATTAGCAGTTCTCGGCAGCAATCCTTACTTCAGATAATCGAATAGGAAATAAGAAATTTTAACCCTCTTTTTGAGGTGTTGCTTGAACATCATCTAATTTAAAATTAAAAGGCATTACCACTTTTGTTCTCACGATTTTTCCATCTTTTTTTCCAGGATTCCAGGGAGCACTCTCATTCATTACACGTATGGCTTCTTGGTCACAACCAGCTCCAATTCCTTTTACAATTTGAACATCAGAAATGCTTCCATCGGTATTGACAATAAACTCTACAAATACTTTACCCTGAATTCCATCTTTCTTTGCTTGGGAAGGATATTGTAAATTCTGTTGTACATACTCATAGTACGTTTCCAAACCACCTTTAGGAGAAGGAGTTTCATGAACAATGCTATACACTTCTCCTTCCTGTTTAGAGCCGTCAGAAATCTTGGCTGTCATGTCATTGTACTCCAGAATGGCAAAAGCTTGAACAAATTCTTCGCTTTCAACACGATTCCTGTTGTTGATATTCGTGGGTTCTCCTTGAAGATTTGGATTAACAGTGGCTTCATAGAATTTTCCTGATTTAAAAACTTCCATTGACTTAGGCAAACCATACTGCTTTTCCATTTCAGCTAATTTTGTTTGAGCCTCTTTGTTGAGTTCAACCAGAATGTAATTTGAGTTTGGATTCTCTGCTTTAAGTTGATCATATCTTGCTTGAACATTTTCTGGTACAACCAGAGCATTTGTTGAGTTCTTCGCGATCTCATTAATGTCAGCCATTTGATCCTGACATGCAATGACAAAGAAGAGAAGAAGAACAAATGAAGCAAGTGTCATTATCTTCCATTTTTTGATTTTATGTTTGAGTGTTCTCATCATTTCAATTCGTTTAAGTGTAAGAGATTGATTAAAGTGATTGGCGAGTGGATAGTCGGCCGACTGTAAAGCAACCTTCGCCAGCAGGTTACAGTATTCGTTTACTTCCGTATTCTCAACAGCGCGCGCATCTGCTTCGAATTCGTGAAGTTGAACGAAGATCTTTTTATACCTTTTGATTAGAGGATTGAACCAAAAGAAGATGCCCAATACATTGAGCAGTACAATATCAATGGAATGTAATTTACGGGCATGAACTACTTCGTGTTGAATGATTTTATTTTTATCCTCTGCTGAAAGTGAATCGGCATGGCCAATAAAAATAAAATTGAAGAATGAAAAGGTAGTTTGATTTTCAGGTGACTCAACAATTTGAAAGCGATTCCATACATATCCTTTCGAGGTGGCAATTGTTCGAATCAAGCTAATAAGCTGAGCAAAGAATCTGACCAATAGAAAAACAAGAATGATGATATAGAACCATTGCAAACCAATAGCAACATCGCCAAGCGTAATGTTAACGGATGCCTCTCCTGTGTGTTCACCAGTAATGGTAACTTCCGGAAGCCAGTAGGACGATACAATCGAACTAATCGAAGGAATTGATTGCGCGCTTCCACCTTGCAGATGAATGAACGGAAAAAGGAGAGAAGCTAAAATTCCAACCAACAAAAATACTCGCTTCGTACTGAAGTCGGTTTCTTTACGCAGTAGCAGAATATATGCAAGCCATATGAGGGCAAGTCCCAGGTTGGCTTCGATCAAGTAGTTGATGCAGTCATTCATGGCTTTTGTTTTTTGAGTTCATTTAAAAGCTTGTCAACATCTGATGCACTCATGTCATTTTCCTTAGCGAAAAAAGAAACGAGATTTTGAAACGATCCATTGAAATATCCTTTCAATAAATTATTGAGATAGAACTTGGTGTACTTCTCTTTACTTATTTTAGGAAAGTATTCGTGCGTTTTGCCATACGCTTTATGATCTACAAAGCCTTTCGTTTCTAAAATTCGCACAATGGTTGAGACTGTATTGTAAGCAGGTTTGGGTTCACTCATTTCTTCCATGATATCTTTCACCACACCCTTCTCAAGCTTCCACAGTATTTGCATTACCTGATCTTCCGCCTTGGTCAATTCTTTTAAATCTTTCATCTCTGGATAATTATTTAATACAGATTCAATATTCAAGCATTAGACTCCATTCATAAAGTCAATGTGCTGTTGATTATTTCTTCTACTATGTATTTAGGTTTAAAACTAAAAACTTAGTTATATAAAACCAAATGATTTTTTAAAAAATACTATAGAAGTTGAATTCTGATTGTTTTGAGAGTATTGCTTGACAGATTCATAATGGGAGAGCAGCTCAAAACGAATTGGTAAAGCAATATGAAATAAGATTAGCGCCCATCTGTAGTGCAATTTGTCTTTTCTCTTGTGGATCATTATGGATGCGTTGATCTTCCCAGCCATTTCCCAAATCACATTCATAAGAATAATATACTACTAACCTGCCTTGATAAATTAGCCCGAACCCTTGAGCCGGCTTGCCATCGTGTTCGTGGATTTTGGGCAGCCCTTTTGGAAAATTAAATTTTTGATGATAAACAGGATGATCAAAAGGAAGCTCAACTAATTCAAGTTCCGGAAACACCTTCTTCAATTCTAACCGGATGAATTTATCCAACCCGTAATTATCATCGATGTGTAGAAATCCTCCTCCCATTAAATACTTTCTAAGATTGACAGCTTCGGAATCAGAAAATACCACATTGCCATGGCCAGTCATGTACACGTATGGATACAGAAACAGGTCACGACTATCAACATCAACAACATCTTCTTCAGGTGCCAGGCTTGTGCCCAACTCCCGATTACAGAACTCTATTAAGTTAGGTAATGCGGTTTTATTGGCATACCAATCGCCACCACCATTGTATTTTAGCTTTGCAATCCTGGTTGTTATCTGTGCATTGGCCGATGCTAACAGTACGAATAGCGATAGAAACAGCATAAATCTTACTCCTGTAGTTACCATACCTTTCTTTTCTGGACTTAAAACCGAAAATAAACTTCCTTTGAGCATTAAACCTTTTGATGAAAGGTCTATCTAATGGCTCGAAGTTAAAAACAGAAAACAATAAAACGTATGAAATTGAAAAACACGTTCGTAAAAAGTATGTCTTTCGTCTGTATTGGTGCTGCTGCAATCATATCGTCTTGTACGGATGAGAACCGATTAACCTTACAAGACACACAGGACATTACGGAAGAAGCTGTTACTGATTCCTATTTTCAGGATATGGATGATATGGCGGGTGTGGCAGTTCAGGCACCAAGCGATGATCAATTTACAGGCGGAAGAGTATCAACAACCATAACCGTTGAAGACGATCGATTTGGTTGTAATGGAATTGTCGTTACAATTGAGCCAGGATCAGAGTCAACTCCAAATCAGCCTTATGGTGTGTTAACAGTGGATTTTGGAACGACAGGCTGTTCGGATCAAAGAGGCAACATCAGAACTGGTAAATTAATCTTTACATACAATGGTTGGAGATTTCAACCGGGTTCTACTGTGATAACTACTACTGATAATTATACTATCAATGGAATTAAGTTGGAAGGAACGAGAACTCTAACTAACGTAACTGGCAGTACTACAGAAGTACCAAAGTTTAACGTAACACTCGTGGATGGCAAAGCAACGTTTGCCGATCAATCAATTGCTACTCGCGAATCAGATATCACATGGAAATGGGTTAGAGGCGCAGCCCTTGCCGATGACTATCTTTTAATTGATAAAGCAAGTACTGCTTCTGGAACTACACGTGGTGGAAGAACATATGAAGTTTCGTTAACTAAAGACTTGCAATTCAAACGCTTCTGTGGAGGAATTCCAGTATCGGGAACTAAGAAATACATTATTGATGGCGATAAAGAAATTGTGATTGATTACGGAAGTGGTGACTGTGATAAGAAAATTGTAGTAACCGTAAACGGTATCACCAGAAGCTTAACGGTTAATTAGAAAATTATTTCTTATTTAAAAGAGCTACTTCATTTGAGGTAGCTTTTTTTCTGACTTTAGTTCTTCTGTCTAATGTCTAACATCTTGAGTCTGGAATCTAAAGTCTAATTAATTTCAGTCAAACAAAGTAAGATTACCAAACTGATCGGATGGTGGTGTTGGAAAAATCAAAGAAGGCACATCAATTTTAGGATCGGTGATGCGTGGAGAAATTGGGAAGTGGTTCATCTTGCCAGATGGATAGGCCGTCAGGACATTGGTCAGACTTTCTGAATCGCTGTTGATATTTAACCAAATACTTTCTGATTTTGGATTGAGTATAACCGGCATACGCTCCTGAACGGTGGCCACCATTTCATTGGCGACTGAAGTAATTATGGTAAAGGTTTGGTGTTCGTTTCCATCTGTATCTTCAAACTCTTCCCACAAGCCAGCAATGGAAAATAATTCCTGATCGGTCGCAACAAAACGATACGGTATCATGGTTTTTTTGCCCGCTTTTTTCCAGGCATAAAATCCGTCAGCAGGAATGATACAACGCGTTTTCATCAAAGCCTTTCGCAGTGACGCTTTCTCATGAATCATTTCCGCATGTACGTTTATTATTTTTTCACTGAGTGTTTTATTTTTCGACCATTCAGGTGATGTGCCCCAATAAAAAGTAGAAATACCTTGTGGTGCAGAGCTTGTAATAACCGGTAGGAGTTGAGTAGGCGCGGCATTGTAGCGCTGTTCATAAAACGCAGGAACATCAACGGAGAATCGTTCTTTTAATTTTTCAGCGGAAGCGGCAATGCTATACCGGTCTATCATGAGTTAGTTACTAGTAGGTGGTTGATCGTTGTTGGGATAATGAACACGTAAATTACGATTGGATAAAATGCAATGCACGCTCTTCGCTCCAATATAATCCATTTTTGTTGAATTGGGCAAAGCCAACATGGCCGCCATGCAGTGGACTTTCAAAGGTAATAAAGGAATGATGTTTTAGTTGTTCATCCGGATAACAATCTTCACTTAGAAACGGATCATTCTGTGCATTTACAATGTGAGTAGGTACCGATATGTCTTTTAGAAAATAGAGCGAACTACATTGCTGATAATAATCGATGGCGTTTGAATATCCATGCAATGGCGCAGTGTAGCGATCATCGAACTGTATGAGCGAACGAATCTTTTCTATCCCATTGATATCGATACCTTCCATCACCTTCGATTTTTGAATGATTTTGCCCTTCAGACTTTTCAAAAAACGATTTGAATAAATCCAGTTAGATGGTTTGGATATCTCAAGGCAACTCGAATGCAAGTTCAAGGGCACAGAAAACACAATTGATTTTTTAATAATGGAATGCGCTGTTCGCTCACCTAAATATTTTAAAGTAAGGTTTCCGCCCAAACTAAAGCCTACTAAGTAAATGGACTCGTATTGGTCTTTGCTAATGGCATATAGAATCACTTTGTCTAAATCGTCTGTTGCACCACTGTGGTAAAAGCGGAGTTGCTTGTTCATTTCTTCACCACATCCTCTAAAGTTCCAGGCAAGTGTATCAAAGCCATTGGTGAAAAAAGCTTTGGCCATTCCTTTTATATAGGCGCGTTGAGAATTACCTTCCAGCCCATGTGAGATAATGACCAGTTTCTTTGAGTGTTGTGTAAGCCAGTCTAAATCAAGAAAATCATTATCATCCGTTTCAATTCGTTCACGATTGTAAGGTTGTACGGATACTGAACGCATCAACGAAGGGTAGATCGTTTCTATATGAGCGTTAAAAAGTAGGGAAGGGGAATGGTAAGTCTTATTCGCGAAAGCGCTATTCTTCTGTGAAGGGTTGGAATCACCATCATGAGGTTGAATACTCATGATGATTTACTTTTTAGAAGCAACAATTTTTAAATGCCCTAAATGATGCTCTCCATGCCAGGCGTATAAAGCAATTTGTCGCTCTAGTGTTACCTGCTTTTTTGTTTCCGGATGGGTGAATGCTTTTTTCAAATCATCCGCGCCAAGCGTATATAACAAGGCTGTCCATTTTGCATGCAGTGCTTTGAGTAAGGTAATCGAAATGATTGGATCGAATTTAGTCTCTGGAGTTTGGGCCCAGTCTTTTTCGTTGTAGGCTTTAATAAGCGGTGTTTCCTCTGTTAGCGTCCACTTGGTACGAATGTAGGCGTTCAGATGACTATCGGATAGATGATGCAAAACTTGAAGTGCTGTCCATCCTTCCTCACGATACGGTGTTGCGAGTTGCGCGGCAGAAAGTGACTTTGCTATTTCTTCTATTTTGGAGGGCAGGCTTTCTATCCGGCCAATATTCAGCTTTATCTCTTCAGCGGTATAACTTTCCTGAGGAGTAAATTTTCCGATAGGATATCGGAGTGCGTCATCGTTATTCATGAAATTCTTCTTTAGCCTTTTTTCGTCTTTTACGAACCCGGATGTTCACCATCTCAATAATCATGGAGAAGACTATGGCGAAATAAACGTAGCCTTTCGGAACTTCCTTGTGTAATCCCTCTAGAAAGAGCATAAACCCAATGAGGATCAAAAAGCCGAGTGCCAACACCTCCATTGAAGGATGCTTGTGTATGAAGTCACTGATTTTGCCTGAGAAAATAATCATGATACCGATGGATAGAACTACAGCAATAATCATGATGATTACCTGATCTGTTAACCCAACAGCGGTTAGAATTGAATCAAACGAGAAGATAATATCAAGTAAAATGATTTGAATAATGATGCCGGTAACGTTTACTTTTCCTGAACCACCAACCGTTGGCTCATCGTCTTCCCCTTCCATTTCGTGGTTTATCTCGCGCGTGCTTTTCGCAATCAAAAATAATCCTCCCAAAATCAGAATTAAATCACGTCCGCTTATGGGCATTTCTTCACCGAAAATAAATGTACCCGGAAGGATAAAGAGAGGTTCTTTAAATTTCATTACCCATGTGATGGTGAGTAATAACAGAATCCGAACCCCCATTGCGAGCAAAAGACCCATATTTCTGGTCCTAGCGCGTATTTCAATCGGAAGCCGGTTAGAAACAATGGAAATGAAAATGATGTTATCGATACCCAGGACGACTTCAAAGAAGGTTAGTGTGAGCAACGCGAGCCAGGTTTCTGGTTGCAGAAAAATTTCCATGCCGGGGGTTTGGTCTTAATTTTAAACGTTAAAAATAGGTTAAGTAATATTATCCTCCAAAACCTCATTTGTAAAGATCATCAGTCTTTTTCTGGCGTCTAAACGATTTTATTTAGTGTCAAATTGACTTTTTAGTGAAAGGTAAAACACCTGTAACATTGTCCATTGGCGTGGCGTCTAACCGATACCTTTGAACCTATGAATTTGCTTTTGCCATAAAGCAACCTGCTTTCCCTAAGTTTCATCTTTAACCTGATTTCAATCCTAACACTGTAAAAGTATGTTTCGCAATTACCTTAAAGTAGCTTTCCGAAATATTGTAAAGCACAAGTTTTATTCAGCACTTAATATTCTAGGTCTAACCTTTGGTCTCACGGCCTGCTTCCTTATTGGCCTGTATATTTTTGATGAACTGAGCTATGATACCTTTCATAATGATGCAACAAATGTTTACCGTATCGGACTGATGGGTAAGGTAGCTGGTCAGGAAATAAATACATCGTCATCCTGTTCGCCATTAGCGCAAACTATGGTGGCCGATATTCCAGGGGTAGAACAGGCTAGTCGGATTAATCAAGAAGGAAATCTGGTAATGAAGTATGGGGACAAAGCCCTTGTTGAGCAAGATGTAATTTACGCTGACTCGAACTTTTTCGAATTTTTTAGTTTCAAATTATTAGAAGGCGATCTTCATACTGCATTAAAAGAACCCAACACATTGGTGCTTACCCAAGCCGCTGCCACTCGGTATTTTGCAAATGAAACAGCACTAGGGAAGATCATGACAGTAGGTAATGATAATAAAGCCTTTACAGTAACCGGTATTGCAGAAGAGCCACCACACAATTCACATATCCAATTTGAAATTATTCTTTCGTCTGCTTCAAATGAGCGGATGTTATCCAATCAATGGATGAATAATAGTTTCTACACCTATTACAGAAAAAATCCAAACACCACTATTGAAAGTATCGAACTAAAATTGCGTGAGCTGGTATTGAAACATGCTGGTCCTGAATTAGAGGCAGGGCTGGGAATTAATTTCGCGGAATTCGAAAAGCAAGGAGGGATGTATGCCTACTATTCCTTTCCATTACTCGATTCGCATTTGTACAAAACTGATATGGATAACGACTTAACTCCACGGAGTGATATTAAAAATGTGTACTTCATGGCAGCCATTGGAATTTTCATTTTATTAATTGCGTGTATCAATTTCATGAATCTTTCAACAGCAAGATCGGCCAGCCGCGCGAAGGAAATAGGATTGCGCAAAACGTTGGGTTCACTTCGATCTACCTTAATGGTACAATTTATCGCAGAGTCATTTCTGTACGCTTTTATTGGAACCATGCTGGCGTACGTTGCTGTATATGCTTTGCTTCCCGGATTTAATTTATTGGCAGGTAAAGAACTTCAGTTTCAGTCGGTTTTCTCCGTGCAGGCAATTCTCGTTTCCATTATTGTCTTTTTCGTAGTGGCAATACTGGCGGGTAGTTACCCAGCTTTTTACCTTACCTCTTTTAATCCGGTAGATGTGTTGAAAGGAAAGGTGCGATCAGGCATGAAGAGCAAAGGAATCAGAAGTGTATTGGTGGTGGTTCAGTTCACTATTTCAATCTTCCTTATTATCAGTACCATGATTGTTTACAAGCAACTCAATTATTTACAAGAGAAGAATATAGGATTAGACAAGCAGCAGGTTTTAGTACTTCGAAATGCCAGAAGATTGGAATCGAACATGGATGCTTTTAAAGAAAGCCTGAACACCACCACTGGCATTGTAAATTCAAGCTACACCAACAATGTATTTCCGGGTGTAAACAATACCACCATCTTTCGTAGCGCAGGAACGACACAGGATCATATTATGGGTAACTATTATGCCGATTATAATCATGTTGATGTTCTTCGAATGACATTTGCTGAAGGACGTTTCTTCTCGAAGGATTTTCCTTCTGATTCTACAGCGTGTGTTATTAACGAAGCGGCAGTAAAAGAATTGGGCTGGACTAATCCTTTGAGTGAAAAACTGACCAGCTTTGAAGATGGCCATCCTGTCGATATGCAAGTAGTGGGTGTGGTAAAGGATTTTAATTTTGAATCCTTCAAATCGAAAGTAAGGCCCATGGTAATTCAACTCTCATCAAAATCAAACAACATGTTGATTCGCTATGAAGGATCAGCAAAGGATGCGGTTGAAAAAGTAGAGACTTTATGGAAACGGAATGCTACCAATGAACCGTTTGAATATACTTTTCTCGATGAAAATTTTGATCAGTTATTTCGCGAAGAGCAGCGGTTGGGTAAGGTATTTTCTGCCATGACCGGTATTGCGATTTTTATTGCCTGCCTTGGTTTGTTGGGACTTGCTTCGTTTACTGCCGAGCAACGCACCAAAGAGATTGGTATTCGAAAAGTAATGGGAGCATCTGTTTCTTCGGTAAGTACAATGCTCTCAAAAGAGTTTATGATTTTAGTCGGTATTTCATTCGTGGCTGCGAGTGGCTTAACATGGTATTTTATGAGCAGTTGGTTAAGCACATTTGCGTATCGAATTGACATGAGTATTTGGGTATTTGCATTGGGCGGCTTGCTTGCCGCTTCTATTGCCTTGCTTACCGTAAGTTTCCATTTTATAAAGGCAGCCCGTTTAAATCCAGCCATATCAATTCGAAATGAATAATCTAATGGGAGAAAAAACTTCGTTTTCTGACTGAAATGCAAGTTATTTTCTTTCCATGTTAAGTTTTTGTTAACCTGATAATACTACATTAACATTTACTACTTTGGGATAATAATCATTAATCACTATGGAAAAAAAGACCACTTCGAAGAAGGCATTAAGAAGCCTTATAAACGATTCAATGCAGGAAGTCATCAGCAGTTTAGAACTTCCAAAGCCAAGTAAAAAGGTAAGGAAACTGATAAACCGAAATGCAAAAAAAATCGCTTCGATCTACACGGATTTATTAAAGCGTGAGGATAAGAAAAAGAGAAAAGAACAAAAGCTTTCTCATGATAAAGTGAAAGCAAACAATAAAAAGGGTAAGACCATTAAGGCTCCTAAAAAACAAGAATTGGAGACCGCTTAATTTAATTTCTGAAATACAATTTCATTGTCAAATAAGCCCTCGCTAGAGGGCTTATTTATTTATACCGGGCCCGTTCCTCAAGCCATTCAAATATGGACACATTGCAAAGCACGAGAAGCATGCCATAAAAAATATCTTCGAAAGGTATTGTTGCTATGCGGATTCCAATATTCTCTTTGTCATTATACCACACTACTTCGCTGTCGATAAAGCTTCCTGTTAAAATTCCGTTTACTAAAAGGAAGGGAATCAAAAGAAACGCAAAGGCAAAGTAAAATCTTCCCATGAAACGCGGTTTAATTTTAAGCAGGAGGAAGGCAAGTGTTAGGGAAAGAAGGGTAAAGGTTACACCGGTGTACCACTTATCAATGTGATAAATTCCAAAAATTAATAAGAGGATAATGAGCGCACTCGAAATTAATTCCTGATGTGGAAAGAGGTAATCACGTTCAACCAGGCTGTTGATTGCAAAGTAAGTGAACAAGCATGCGTACGGTATGCATATAAAAAATAAGATCTCCTCAATAGGTAATTCACCTAAATAGATTCCAGTGAGATACTGAGGGTTAAAACCCCAGATGCCCATGTAGGTAAAGGCCTCATCCCAAATAATAAAAACAACTGCAGGAATCAGAATTGCCATCCAGGCATGTTTCCATTTTTTATAAAATGGTGCTTTTGAATAAAAACTGAAGAGCAAAGGAAACACGATTGAGAGAAAATCAATCGTGAGGTAGAGGTATTTAGGATTCAAAGTTATTGTGTTTCTTGTCTGTCTTTCTTAAAATGGAACGTTTTAGGTTCATATTTTTTTGGCGCATACAAAAATCCAAAAGCTTCACAACCCTCTTTTGTATGTTTTCCATGGTGAATATAGTGTGCATTTATCATACGCTGCAAATATCGGCTTCTTTTCTGAGGCCGCCACTTGGCGCGCTGATGTACAATAATGTCATGAAAGACAAGGTAGAAAAATCCGTAACAAAAAATACCAATGGCAACCGCTATTAAGTAAGGATTGTATTGTACTATCGAAAAGTAGTAGAAAAGAAAAATCGATGGAATACTGAAAACCAATGCAAAGAGATCGTTCTTTTCTAAGGTATGATCATGGATGGTGTGGTGCGATTTATGCCACCTCCATAAAATTCCATGCATAATGTACTTGTGAGAGAACCACGCAACCCCTTCCCAGAACAGAAAGGTTCCGATAGCAATCAATGAGCAAACTATAATTAAACTGATATCCATTGTTACACTGCCTTCTGTATCTGACTATTTTGATTTTTTGAAGTATGACTCCAGTATAGTAAACCGATAGTCAAAAATAGCGTTTACCTTTCGCACTACAAACAACCAGCCTACAAGTCTACCAATGAGTCCAAGGGGTATGGCATAGTTTACTTCATCCGTCATCTCTACTCCACCATTCACTTCCTTGAAAGAATGTTGGTGATGCCAGAGTGCATAGGGACCAAAACGCTGTTCGTCTACAAAATAGTGGTACTCCGATACATGTTTGATTTCCGTTACCCAGTGCACTTTGATAAGTGGAAGTATGCGAACATCATAGCGGATGATTTGCCCTTCATACATCTTTTCATCACCAGAAATGTAGAGAATCTCGAATCCCATTTCTTCAGGTGTGATCTTCGATAAGTTCTTGGGTGTTGAAAAAAAATCCCATGCTTCAGATAAGGTAATGGGTAAAAATTGTGTTCGCTTGATCGTGTGAATCTTCATGGGGTAAAAACACTTATCGAAGCACAATGTTCTTTGCCATTCTAGAAAAAATTAATCCATGAAACGGAAGAACCGAATACCAGTACAGCCGTCCACGTAAACCTAGTGGACGGAAGGTAGCGGTTTGAACGAGTGTTTTTTTATTCTCGCTTTCTTTGATTTTAAATTCGAGCCACGCTTCTCCCGGAAGTTTCATCTCTGCATACAATAAAAGTATACCGTTTTTTTTATCGGCAATAAGCACCCGCCAAAAATCTAAGGCATCACCCGCTTTTAGATCTGTATCACTTCTTCTGCCTCTACGCAAACCAACACCTCCAACCACTTTATCCATTAAGCCTCGAATTTGCCAAAGCCAATCTCCCCAATACCAACCCCGCTTTCCGCCAATGCTCCAGATATTTTCAAGAACATCGTTTGCAGGCCTGTCAAACTCAACCACTCGCTTGTCTTTGTAGCATCCGTATTCAGGAACATCAATGAAGCTGAGAAAATTTTTATTCATTGATTCATTTGATACAGCATCTTTCCAACTGGAGACTACATTTTTTTTCTGAATGCGGTCGAAGGCGATTTGTAAAGTTTCCTGATAACTCAACAATCGATTCGGTATCATCGTGTGAATACACATATCTCTACAGATCACTTCATTTTTTAAACTACTTACTAAACTTCTGGCCAATGAATAAGACGTGGAGGCTACAAAGTATAACCAGAGCGAAGAAAGTTTTGGCGAAAGCAAAGGTACAGTAATGATAGTCCTTTTTAGTCCTCGTATTTTTGCATAGCCCAGTAGCATTTCTTTATAGGTAAGAATATCCGGCCCACCGATATCAAACACCTCATTGAATGTTTCCTTCATAAGCAACACACCCTTTAGATATTCAATAACGTTTCGGATGCCAATGGGCTGACATCGACTCTTCAACCATTTTGGTGCAATCATAATGGGAAGCTTCTCCACTAAATCGCGAATGATTTCGAACGATGCACTGCCAGAGCCAATAACAATTGCCGCACGCAGCGTTGTAGTGGGGACTCGTGAACTTCTTAAAACACCTTCGACATTTTTTCGCGAACGTAGATGGTTAGACAAGGCTTCATCGTTGCTGATACCACTTAAGTAAATAATCTGTTTGGCATCGGTTTGATTAATATAGTGCACAAAGTTTTGCGCAGAGCTCTCCTCCAGTCTTCCGAAATTTGGATAGGAGGTAGTCATTGAATGTACAAGGTAATAAGCCGCATCAATAACTTTTGGCAATCCACTCAAAGATGTTCGATCGTTAAGATCGGCCTCTAGCAGTGTTATATTTTTTAAAAACTCCAGTGAAAAGTCTTCTGAATCGAATCTTCTTATATCGCGCACCAGACAAATTACATGGTGGCCTTCCTCAACCAAAGCAGGAAGTAATCTGCGACCGATGTAACCAGTTGATCCGGTAAGTAGTATCCTCATTCCATTGTCAATATCGCTAAAGATATTTCATTAATATTAAATAGTAGATATCTCATTGTAAATACAAGGTAAATTTAACCAAGAGCATCTTTATAGACTTGCAGAATTCTGTCGCGTGCCAACTTGTGATCTACCATTGGTTTGGGATAATTATCCGTACCGAATTCTGTTATCCACTTTTTAATGTAAAGTAATTTCGGATCGAATCGTTCGGTTTGAAGAGTCGGATTGAAAACCCGAAAGTAAGGAGCAGCATCACATCCTGAACTTGCTGCCCACTGCCAACCACCATTGTTGGCAGCGAGATCAAAGTCAAGTAGTTTTTGTGCAAAGTATGCTTCCCCCCAACGCCAGTCAATCAATAAATGTTTGATCAAAAAGCTGGCAGTGATCATCCGTACCCGATTGTGCATGAAACCCGTTGCATTGAGTTCCCGCATGCCGGCATCAACAAGGGGATAACCGGTTTTACCTTCACACCATGCCTGAAATTCATTTTCATTATTTCGCCAAATAATTTTATCGTAAGCCGGTTTAAAGGCTTTGGTTTCAACTTGTGGAAAGTGCCAGAGAATCATGTGATAGAAATCGCGCCATATTAATTCATTCAACCAGACTTCATTTTTCTTGAGCGCCACTTGCGCCAGCTTTCGAATACTCACCGTACCAAACCGAAGGTGAATACTCAATTGTGTTGTTCCTTTTACTGCCGGGAAATTTCGTTGTGTATCGTATTTCTCAATGATGGAGGTCTTGATCTTGCGTTCCGGAAATTCAATGTCCGATGATTTAAAACCAATCTCTTCCAATGTTGGAATAGGTAATGGTTTTGTTTTCAGAAAGCGATGAAAATATTTTTCAGTTGGATAACTGCTGAGAAAAAATGAAGTGAGCTTCGCTTTCCATTTGCGACTGTAGGGTGTAAAGATGGTGTAGGGTTTACCATCATCTTTCACCACTTCATCTTTCTCAAAAATTACCTGGTCTTTATAGCTTTTGAAAACGATGTTTCGCTTTTCTAAATTCTTTTGAATCGATTCGTCCCGCCTGATCGCATACGGCTCATAATCATGATTAGTATAAACTGCTTTCGGATTTAGTTTTGAATACAGATCAATCGGATCTCCGTGCAGCACCAATAAGGTACTGCCCAATTCTTCCAATTGAGTTTTAAGAATGTGAAGCGATTGATGAATGAATTCAACTCGTCTGTCATACTGATATTCAAGTTTATCCAGAATCACCGTATCGAAGATAAAAACCGGAATGACGTTTTTGTTTTCTTTTAGCGCAGCATACAATCCGGCATTGTCATGAAGCCGAAGGTCTCTTCTAAACCAGAAAAGGGTTGTGGCCGGACTTACTAACAACTCAGCTTTTTGCAGACCGAAGACTTTCAATTTCGTGCTCTAGTTTATCGATGATTGCCATTTTGGTGGCATAGGTTTTTAAATCGCCCGAGCGCTGAATATGCATAGCCTCTTCTAAGAGTTTGGTGCGTTTGCTCTCCAGACTTTTGATCGGATCTTTCTTTAGGAATGAAAACATGTTACTGAAACAAGAGTTAAGGTGTTTTGTTTAAAAGTAATAAGATTTTACCTTTTGTTGCCTCACCCCATTTTTAAATGTGCTAGAGTAAAGAGCGTGCTCCCCTCTCCGGCCGGAGAGGGGCGTGCGATTTGTGCGGTCGCAGACAAGTCAATGGGGTGAGGCCGGTGTTGCAACTATTCCGGTACATTAAAGTTGTTATTTTTTTATAAAGACCACTCGCATGACCTAATTGTCAGGTTTGCATAATTACACGTTAAGGGCCGGAGCCGAATAGGATGGCGAGTCTAAGAGGAATCTAAGAGAGACCTAAGAGAGATCAATGAGGGAAGACTGAGAGCATGCTGAGAGCATACTGGATTTTTCCAAGCTTAGAAAAGAATTGCGGTTTTGGTTCTAATCTCTTGATTTTAGACTAACCCATATTAATTCCTAAGAAGTCAACCCTATCGTTATAATAAAGCAACTTTAAACGAGAGTAAGAATGAAATCGTTACTTTTTAGTTGGAACAAATAAACCCCAGCAGGAGCAAGTCTTCCAATGTTAATTTGAGTGAATGCGGGACTTGTATCTACGCCACTCCATCAACTTAGTCGCAGCAGTGTCTCCCGTCTCGGGGACGCTGCGTAACTCGGTCAAACAATCTTACTTGTACAGCGTAAAGTTATATTTTAGCAATTGAATTAGGGTGATACATATCCAGCACAGTGTATGCAAGACGCAGCGTCCCCGAGGCGGGAGACACTGCTGTGACCTGAAGCTGTGATATATTGAGTTAACATGATATGTTCAATAGTAATCAAGTTTAATTTTATCAGTGTCCGCAGAGAAATAGCAGAGTATGATGGTATTTACTTTATCACCTTTTAGTTGTAGCAGTGTCTCCCGTCTCGGGGACGCTGCGTAACTCGGTCAAACAATCTTACTTGTACAGCGTAAAGTTGTATTTTAGTAATTGAATTAGGGTGATACATATCCAGCACAGTGTATGCAAGACGCAGCATCCCCGTGGCGGGAGACACTGATGTGACGGAGTTAACATGATGTGTTCAATAGTAATCAAGTTTAATGTTATGAGTGTCCGCAAAGAAATAACAGAGTATGATGGTATTTACTTTATCACCTTTACCTGCTGTCAATGGCTGAGTTTATTTGAAATCACCAATGGTTATGATGTGGTGTACCAGTGGTTTGATCATTTTAAAAGTAAAGGTCATTACATCTCTGGTTATGTTATTATGCCAAACCATGTTCATGCACTTATTGCTTTTCGAAATACTCAGGGAGAATCCATTAATAAAATAATTGGCAACGGAAAACGATTCATGGCGTATGATCTGGTGAAGCGATTGAAAGATTCAGGCAATAAAGAAATCTTAGATAAGCTTACCAGTTTTGTTGATGTGAATGAAAAATCAAAAGGTAAGCTTCATCGGGTGTTTGAACCTTCGTTTGATTGGAAAGAATGCAGAAGTGATAAGTTCCTCGAACAGAAATTGAATTATATTCATGAGAATCCGTGTCGTGGTTCATGGCAATTGGTGAAGCAATCTGAAGATTATGTGCATAGCTCTGCGAAGTTTTATGCAACTGGTGAGCAAGGTATTTATCCGGTTACTAGTTATGCAGCATTGGAGGACGTTGACCTGACTCGGTGGAAAGATGACGCAGCGTCCCCGAGTCGGGAGACACTGCTGTGACGCGAATGATGACTGTGTATTTTGATTTTTGCTTTTCTGAACTATCCACCTGTAGATTCAGCTAAATTAAGTATATTTTCGCGCTATTTCGTTTTTTTATTGGATGTTGTGAGCGCTACATTTAAATCGGTGATTAATTACAAATGAGAACAATTAAAATTTTAACCATTCTGCTATTGTATTCCTTAAGTGTTGCCTTTGGCCAGGAATCGGAAAAATATCTAAAACTGAAATCGAAAAGGAACTATCATGAAGGGTACATCATCAACCTAGATTCAGTGAAAGTAAAAGGTTTGGTTAAGGCGAATATTAATAAGGAGGAGGAAAGACAATATTCAATGGTGGAATTTTTTGGTGTAGATGGATCAGAAACACGTTATAGACCGTATGACCTAAAGGGATATGGATACGCTACCGAAAATTTTGTGTCGGATTATGGTTCATTTTACAAAGTTATTCTCAGTGGTAAGCGAGCAGGAGTATACGTTAAATTGATTTCGTACGGGCGTGGTGGTGGAGGGATGGTTCCCCAAACTGGTTATTCACAGAGAAATCTTTATGTAGTGAAGAATGGAAAGTCTGATTTCAGATATGTAACGAGAAAGGGCTTTAAGGAAGAATTCTCACAATACTTTGGTGATTGTGAGAAGTTGAAGCTAAAAATTCAAAGTGAACAAGTAACGAGCAAGGATGTTGAGTTGGTAGTCCGTGAGTATAATGATTGTCAGTAAGGCTTTTTATCGTTTGCCGTATTTTAGTCGTTGTGTGACTTAGTTGATCGATGGATGTTCTTCATAAATTGTACTGCCAAAGTTTTTCCCTTTAATCTGAACTTCTGAATCAACGCCTTCTTTTGCGGGTGTAAAATTCCTGTGGAAGCAGTGTCTCCCGCCTCAGGGACGCTACGTAACTCGATCAACTTGTATCTCCTTACTTTGCCGGATACTTTTTCTCCAGATCCGATACAGTATGCGCAATGAGTTTCTCTAAGATTTTTACATCTACATCCTCCAGCCTCTTAATATAGAGGCAACCTTTAGCAGCTTTGTGCTTGCCTAGTTTTTCCATTAATTCAGGATGATCGGCCATGCCCATAAGATAAATTGATATGGCTGGTTTTCGTGGTGAGAACCCAGTGAGGCACGAAAAACCTTCATGACCACTTTCATATTTATAATGGTATTGTCCGAAACCCACGATGGAAGACCCCCACATTTTCGGTTCTGACTTCGTGATTTTTTTCATCACTTTGATGAGCGTATTGCAATCATTGCGTACACTTTCGTTGGCAAGTTTATCCAAAAATGCTTCTACCGTTTGTTCAGTGGGCTTGGTTTTTTGACTTGCCATGTCTGGGTGATTTTTCTTCAGGATTGAAGATAATTATTTGTATCCAAACTTCTTAGAATTAATTCCAGCAGACTTTGTTTTGTCTTTCATCAACGTTTGAAGATGATAGCCGTAAGGGAAATTTGTTGTAGACTTGATTGGGAGATGACCTCACCTGAGTTAACAACTTATCTCGAAATTACCTGGTATGCTTTCTCGCCATGGAGATCGGTGACTTTTACAACTTTGGCTTGCTGCAACTCCGTAAGTAAGGTATTGATTGTCGACTCATTATCAGACCCTAGATGGTTTAGAAGCTCATGATGGCTTATTGTTCTATTTGGTAATTTCCTGAAATCAGTAATAAAATTAAGGATGTCGATTTTTTTCATAGGTTCTTAAAATTCTTATTCTGGTTTGTAACGCAATATATTTTCTCCAGGTTACAGGAACTGACTTCGGAGGTTGTCATACCTTAAGCTTCTTTTCATTCCTATTCAACTGAAAATGTTCAGATCATTTTCAAAGTTGTATTTTAGCAAGTCCATGATCGACCTTCGAAAAATCTCCATCCATAAATCAGGTCAAAGACTGTTTGATAATTTTAACTTCACAGTTGAGGAGAAAGATAACATCCTGATCGCTGGCGATAATGGAAGTGGCAAAACAACTTTACTTGAAATTATAGCAGGCGTAATTCCCATAACGCATGGAGAAGTACACTATGATTTTGTAAAAGGTAAAACCTGGGAAGAGCGATATCAGCAGCGCAAAGAGGCTATTCATTTTGTTCCTTCTGATGCAGCACTTAACTACATCCATCAACCCGATCTGTTTTATCAACAACGCTACTATTCATTAGGCGATGAGTTTGTTCCACGTGTAAAAGATTTTCTTGGAAGCGAAACACTGAAGCAAATTCACAATATGAAATTCCCTCCATCGCTTTCTATTGATCATTTGCTGCAACTCAAACTCACCACACTTTCAAACGGCCAGCAAAAGCGGGTGATGCTGCTGCAGAATCTGGCAAAACAAATTCCAAAATTATTATTACTGGATTATCCTTTTGAATCTCTTGACAGTCAGAGCCGAAATGACCTAATCGATTTTCTTGAAGTACTTTCGATACAACATGATGTTCAACTAATGATTACCGATCACGATTCAGCATTACCTTCTGTACTCAATCGAAAAGTGGTGCTAAAGAATTTTCAAATTCATGAGCAAATAATGTTCCAGCCAAAATCTCGTGTAGCATTGGAAGAAGTAACACCACGAAATGATTCGTGGCTATCTGATCATCCCGTTGTAGAAATGCGAAACCTTATGATTCGGTATGGGGATACCACCATTATCAACAATTTTAACTGGATCATAAACAAGGGTGGACGTTGGGCGCTTGCCGGAAAGAATGGATCAGGTAAAACTACTTTGTTCAGCCTGATTTATGCAGATCATCCCTGGGCATACAGTCAACAGGTATTTCTCTTTGGCAAACGAAGGGGTACAGGTGAATCGATTTGGGAAATTAAAAATCGAATATCTTATCTCGGTCCCGAGCAAATGCATTTCCTCGACCCAAAAGACAAAGCCTTAACAGGTAGGTCTTATATTTTAAAGAGTGATAAAAATTCAGATGGAAACAAACTCACCGAGCTAATACATTATTTTGAAGCCGATACTTTTATTGACAGAATGTTAAGGCAGATGTCGTCTGGTGAACTTCAGCTTGTTTTTATTATGAAGTGTCTTTTGGTTCAGAAGGAATTAATCTTGCTTGATGAACCGTTTCGATTTTTGGATTCAAATAAGAAAAGGAAATTAAATCAATACCTTCAGTCAAACCTCGACAATGAAACTACACTTGTTCTGATCACGCATGATGAACACGACATCAAACAATGGGGAAAGCAAATTTTATGGCTTTGAGTTTAGGCGCATTATGAATAAACGCTACATTTGATTAAGGGTGACTACTGAAGATTGTTAAATGTGAATTGTATGAAGAGAAAATTTCTAATGATTATTTTTTTTAGTGGTGCAGTGTCGTTTTCAAATGCTCAGGTTTTAACCAATGACCAGAAAGCAGTTCAGAATACAGTAATAGAAATGTTTGAAGCATTGTCGAATCGTGATTCAATAGCGTTAAAGAAATTCTGCACTTCCGATATTTTACTATTCGAATATGGCAAAACCTGGAATTTAGATACACTAATTAGAAAAGCCATCAGGTTGAATACGGCAAGTGATTTTAATAGAGTGAACACGATCGATTTTATCAACACAACCATTGATGGGAATGTAGCATGGGCCACCTATAACAATCAGGCGCACATAACACAAAACGGCAATCGCCTAACCATACACTGGATTGAAACCGTAGTATTGATAAATGAAAGAAAGCAGTGGAAGATAAAAGTTCTGCATTCTACTTTTTTAAAGAGGAGTTAAAGTACCTGATACGCGATTGTTCCACTAATGGGCAATCTGCAATTCCATGAAAAAATCAATTGCCATTATTGGTAGTGGCCCCGCGGCACTTATGTTGGCAGCAACATTAGATGAAAAGCTTTTTAATGTTACCCTCTACGAACGCAATTTTGCCCCGGCACGAAAATTCTTAGTCGCAGGCGATGGTGGATTTAATTTAACCCATTCAGAAACATTAGAGGTTTTTATTAGTCGGTATACACCGTCAACGTATTTAGAAAAATGTATTCGCTCGTTTACGAATCAGGATTTACAAAACTGGTTAAAGCATATTGGAATTGAAACGTATGTAGGATCGAGCAAAAGAATTTTTCCGGTAAAAGAAATCAAACCCATTCATGTGCTGAACAACATTTTAGATCTGCTAAAAAGAAAAAATGCGCAGTTCAAAATGAAGCATGAGTGGAAGGGATGGAATAATAAGAACGAACTTCTGTTTTACAATGAGTCCAATGAATTGAGTATCCATTCGGATATCGTTGTCTTTGCTCTTGGCGGTGCAAGCTGGAGCAAAACAGGCAGCGATGGAGAATGGACAAATTACCTTAAAACACGAGATATTGAGATCGTTCCGTTTCAACCCTCAAATTGTGCTTTTCAAATTGACTGGGATAAAAATTTTATTCTTTCGTATGAAGGCCAACCGTTGAAAAACATTGCCGTTCATTGCAACGGAAAAGAGAAGAAGGGTGAAGTGGTGCTTACGCAATTTGGAATTGAAGGTGGTGCAGTGTATGCTTTGAGTCCGGAAGTACGTCAGCAGTTAAATGAAAGAGGAAGAGCTACTATTTTCATTGACCTTAAACCTACCATGACTTTAAGTGAGATTGAAAACAAAGTTACATCCAATGCTCACCGAACCATTTCGAAGACATTGGATTCTATTAAGTTAAATAAGCTTCAAATTGCATTGTTAAGGTCAGTCTTGTCTAAGGAGGATTTTACTGATACGAATATATTGTCGAAAAGTATCAAGCAATTGCCTATTCAGGTATCAGGTATGGCACCGATCGATGAAGCCATCTCTACGGTTGGCGGAATTTCTTTACCTGAAACGGATGAACACTTCCAATTGAAAAAGTTACCTCACCATTATGCCATAGGAGAGATGCTGAACTGGGATGCACCTACCGGTGGATACTTGTTGCAAGCTTGTTTTAGTATGGGGTACTACCTGGGAGCCAAACTGAATGATGAGTTCGATATTGCTGATAAGTAACGTTTCGGTCAATAACTTATGATTACAGAAAATATAAATTACCTTACTCTTTGATATTGCTAACAAAACATAATTCAATACCTATGACACAAAGTGATCAGTTCAGCCAAATAAACAGAAGATCATTTCTTATTCAGTCAGGCGTTTTGGCTACAGCTGCATTGGTTGGTCTCGCTTCTTTCAAACCAAAGCCCAAGTATAGAATGGGGCTTCAGCTTTTTACGATACGAGAACCATTATCGAAGGATCCGAAAGGAACATTTAAAAAGGTAGCGACTCTTGGATATGAAAATCTGGAAACCTATGGATTTGATGCGATCCAAAAAAAGTATTATGGATACGATGTAAAAGAGTTTAGAAAAGTCTTAGAGGATCTTAACTTAGCAACCACCAGTGGTCATTATGATCTTAATTCGTATCTGGGGAAGCCAAACGATGATTTGATCCGCTATGTTGATCAATGCATTGAAGGTGCGAAGGAGCTCAATCAAAAATACATTACCTGGCCCTGGCTTGATCCTCAATCACGTACGATTGAAAAATTTAAACTGGTAGCAGAGAAGTTAAACGTGATTGGCGAGCGTGTGAAGAAAGCGAAGTTATCAGTTGCCTATCATAACCATGACTTTGAGTTTATCGACCAGAATGGTGAGATTGGTTATGATATTATCATGAATGAAACAGATGCTTCGTTAGTAAAACTTCAAATCGATCTTTACTGGGTAATGCATTCTTCAAGACAGACTCCCCACGAATTATTTAGCAAGGAACCCGGTCGATTTGTGATGTGGCATGTAAAGGACATGGATAAAGTAAGACGCGATTATACAGAACTTGGCAATGGAAGTATCGACTATAAAGTTATTTTACCGGATACAAAGCTGGCAGGAATGGAAGAGTATTTTATAGAGCAAGGTGGTAATTTTGCTACTGATCCTATGAAGAGCATCGCAGACTCTGCTGTATTTATGAAACAGAATCTTGAAAAATATCTTTGACAGATAATGTATTTTATTTCAATGCTTATGGAATTATTCAATAGTACTTTTTTACTCCGGTTAGCTGTCTCTATTATTTTACTGATGCACAGTGTTTCTGGGATGTTTAATAACGGAATAAATGATTTCGGAAATTTGTATTTGAATCAGGTGGGCTTTGCTCCCTTTGGAGTTTTATTAGCATGGTGTATTAAATTATCCCATGTAGTGGCTGCCATTTGTTTGATGACAAATAAATTTATTAAATGGGCAGGGATTGTTACCATTGCAATACTAATAGGCGGAATTATTATGGTGCATTTCAAAGAGGGCTGGTTTGTAGTTGGGGGTGGAAGAAATGGAGTTGAATTTAATTTTCTTCTGATCGCTGTACTACTCACCATTATGTTTCCGGAAGGAATAAAAGGATTCACATCGAAATCATAGTTCGCTTTTACAAGAATGGTGGACTTTAGTTTTTAGAGATACCTTTAATTATTTTCAGTATGTTTTTTGAAGTTATCAAGAATAGCTTGCCAACCTCCCCGTTGCATTTCTATCGGATTTTCCCCTTCCGCTTCAAATGACTCAACTACTTTTGTTTCGTTGCCATTGCCTGAAAAGGTAATTTCCACTTTTCTTCCATCAGCAATATCATATTCAATTAGTTTATATTTTTGCACATTGGTGTAAACACCTTCAAAATCAAAACTCACACTTCCATCTTTAGCGGCCATGGTAGATTTAAACTTTCCACCGGTGCGCAAATCATTATCAGCGTAGGGAGTATGCCAGTCATCAGAAGCGCTGCACCATTGTGTAATCTGATTTGATTCTGACCAGAATTGCCAAACTTTTTCTATTGGTGATTTAACAACAGTTTCAATGGTAATGACGGTTTTGGGTTCGTTGCTCATAATATTTGGATTTAATGCGAATTCTGAATTGTTTGCCAAGCAAAAATAGACTTTTGATTTGGTAACGAAACAGGCGAAAAGCGACTTTTTACAGGGCTATTCCCGACAAGGTGTTGGTTCGGATAATAGTAATTTACCTATTCGTAAAAGTAGAAATGAATTTATAAAGTAATGCTATTATCATCAAAGTTGGTTAATTAATGAAACGCAGAGCGAATTCATTTTAAGTTTGCAGTCAGAAGAAAGAGATTATCATGACCCATCTGGAGAAATTGACCCTCGAACATTTATCGCGATTTGTTTCCGATCATAAGAAGGAATTTGCAGCGAAGGTATTGAATGTGCGAACACGTCAGGTTACGGTTGTGTTAGAAAATATTTATCAATCTCAAAATTCCAGTGCTGTTATTCGAACATGTGAATGCATGGGGCTGCAAGACGTTCATGTTATTGAAGATAAAAGCAAGTACTTTGTCAATCGCAGAGTATTGAAAGGAGCACATAAATGGACCAATATTGTCCATCATCTGCCTAAAGTAGGTGATGCTACAGTAGATTGTTTTAATAGATTAAAGAAGGATGGCTATAAAATTCTGGTGGCCGATCCGGCCGAAGAAGGTATTTCGATTCACGATGTTCCTGTTGATGAAGGAAAACTGGCATTGGTTTTTGGGAACGAACTGCATGGAGTATCCGAGACCGCTCGGCTTCATGCCGATCAGAAAATCAGAATACCCATGTTCGGATTTACGGAGAGTCTGAACATATCGGCCAGCGTTGCCATTTGTCTGAGTAGTCTGATCACGCGATTGCATGCATCTGAAAACGATTATGGGTTAAGTGCGGAAGAGAAGGAAAGTATACAATTAGAGTGGTATCGAAAGATTGTGAAGCGATCTGATTTAATTGAACGCGAATTTATTCGCACAATTCGATAACTTTACCTCAGCTTTAATCTATCTTACTTTCGATGCGCCTGCTGAAGAAAATCACTCTGTTTACGGTATTAACTATAGTTGCTTTCTTTATATTAAGTAATATCTGGGTTGTTCAAAGCACAAAAGCCAACGTTTTCTTTGATAGTACAGCGTTGCCTGATCACCGGGTCGGACTAGTATTAGGAACAAGCCACAGATTGGTAAGCGGCAAGCCCAATCCGTTTTTTCAAAAGCGAATTGAAATGGCGGCAGCGCTTTATAAATCCGGTAAGGTTGATAACTTTATATTGAGTGGAGATAATCGTTCTGTATACTATAACGAACCCGTGGAGATGCAGAAGGCCCTTATCAAATTAGGCGTTCCTGCTACCGCCATCACACTCGATTATGCCGGCCTTCGAACTTTGGATTCGATTGTGAGGAGTAAAGAAATTTTCGGACAGGATAAACTCATCATCATCACCCAACCTTTTCATAGTTACCGTGCCGTGTTTATCGGAAGATATTATAACATCGATGCTGTCGCGATGGTAGCCGATGAGCCAACACTTGAATCTTCATTGAAAGTGCGCATCCGTGAATATTTTGCCAGGAGTAAAGCGGTATTGGATTTGTATCTTTTGAATACCTCGCCCCGTTTTTTAGGAGAAAAGGAAGATCTAAACAGTTAAGTGGTTGAAACCATCTATCGGTTCTCATAGTTAAATGCTTAATTTTGAATCTTAAACTCCGGTTCGTGCTTATAGTATCTGTTGCTTACGAAATGATCAAGCGTTTTATCCCCATTTGCTTCTTTCTGTTTTCCATTACTTCTCTTTTTGCGCAGGAAACTATTGTGAAAGGAAAAGTGACGGATGCTAATTCAGGAGACCCAATACCCTTTGTGAATGTTGTATTTAAAGGAACTTCTATTGGAGCGACTACCGATTTTGATGGAAATTACCTTATCAAAACATCAACCCCTACCGATTCGATTTATGTTAGCTATATCGGCTATAAGCCAAAGCATAAAAGAATTGTAAAAGGTATTGCTCAAACAATTGACTTTCAAATTCAAGAGGACACACAACAATTAGATGAAGTTGTAGTGAAGCCCGGTATAAACCCAGCCTTTGAAATTTTGAAACGTGTAAACGATAATAAAAATAAAAACGATAAGCGAAGACTGACTGCTTATGAATATGATACCTATACCAAGATTGAAATCGATGTAGACAACATATCGGAGAAGTTCAGAAAGAAAAAGATCATGAAGAAAATCACCAATGTGCTCGATAGTATCGATCGCATTGCCGGTGAGGATGGTAAACCCATATTACCTTTATTGATTACGGAGAGCGTTTCAAAAATTTACTATCGTGATAATCCAAAATTAAAATTTGAGAATATTTTAAATTCAAAAATTACGGGAGTTGGTGTTGAAGATGGAACATTGGTAACGCAATTAGTGGGTTCCTCTTTTCAGGAATATAATTTCTATCAAAACTGGTTGAACATTGTTTCGAAAGAATTCATATCACCCATAGCAGATGGTGGAAGATTGTACTATGAATATGATTTGATGGATAGTCTTTACATAGGTAATGACTATTGCTATCGCCTCGACTTTTATCCCAGAAGCCCACAGGATCTTGCCTTTATAGGTACGATGTGGATTACACGCGAGGGATACGCACTTCGGCAAATTGATGCGACCATTGGCAAACAAGCCAATTTGAATTTTGTGGAGAAAATAAAAATTCAACAGGAACTCGAACGAACTGAAGAAGGAGCTTGGCTACCCTCAAAGAATAGATTACTGATTGATATTAGCGAAGTGAACAATGGACAGGCAGGAATGTTGGCCAAGTTTTATACATCCAACAAAAAGTTTGTTATCAACAAACCTTACGAAACATCTTTTTATGAACAACCGATTATGATGGCGGAAGATGCCCGGTTATATGAGGGTGATGCGTATTGGGATACCCTTAGACATGAGCCATTAAGTACAACTGAGAAGAACGTGTATAAGATGATCGACACACTTCAAACCATTCCGGTGATTCGTACTTATACAGACATCATAAAAATTGCTGTAGGTGGATATTATACCGTAGGTAAGTTTGACATTGGACCGTACGTTTCAATACTTGCCATTAACAACATTGAAGGTGTTCGCATTCAACCCGGTTTTAAAACCAATTTAAAGTTTAGCAACAAATGGGTGCTTGGCGGCCAGGTAGGATACGGATTCAAGGATGAGAAATACAAATACCTTGGTTATGTTCAAAACATTATCTCGCGAAAACGATGGACTACCCTAACCTTTAAAGCCAGAAGTGATATAGGGCGAGTAGGTTTGGAAGATGACAACATTGGCGACAACTTTCTTCTGCAAGCATCACAGCGTTTCGGTACATTCAGAACCGGATACTATTTTCAAGAAGGCAGAGCAGATTTTAAACGCGAATTTTTCAAAGGATTTTCGCAACGTGTAGGTTTCCGATATTCGACCTTTTCACCAACCTATGATTTTGGATATTATGAGAATCCGGAAGATCCTGTCAACAGTGAAATCCTTCAGAATTACCAAACTTCTGAATTCATTTTTGAATCGCGCTATGCCCGCGATGAATTGTTTGTTCAAGACGATAACGATCGTATAAGTCTGGGCACCACACGATGGCCCATCATTACCTTTCGATATGTGCTGGGAACCAACGGCATTTTTGATAGCGACTTTGACTATCAGAAATTCCGATTAAGTTTTAACAAACGCTTACGAATGGGGCCTCTCGGAGTAGGATATTTTAATCTTAGCGGGGATTATGTAAAAGGTGTGATTCCGTATCCACTTTTAACAATGCACATCGGAAATCAAACACCAATCTACTCTTCTGTTCTCTATAATTTAATGCAATATGGAGAGTTTGTTAGTGATCGCTCATTAGCACTTCAATACCAACATCATTTTGAGGGACTTTTTCTAAACCGAATTCCATTGATGCGAAAATTGAAATGGCGGTGGACCGCCTCTGCCAATGTAGTGTATGGCTCTATTAGTCAGGCCAATTTAAATTTGAATTCGGAAGTGACATCTGATGGAACAGACACACTTCCGATCGGCACGTTTAGATCAAATTTACCGTATGTGGAATTGGGATATGGCGTGGAAAACATTTTTAAATTTTTGAGAGTGGAGTTTGTTCACCGGATGACCTATCTGGATAATCCCGGAGCGAAAAGTTTTGGTGTTCGCTTTGGTTTTCAGTTTACACTTTAAGCATCAATGTTGTGTTTTAGTGGTTTGAAAAGTGCATATTTGCGACCTGAATTAATTTTGTAGTTTAGTTCAATCAGCAGTATGAATGTAAAAATTTCTCTTCCAGACGGAAGTGTTCGGGAATATCCCCAAGGTGTTAAAGGTTTAGAAATTGCGTCAAGCATAAGCGAAGGATTAGCACGTGTTTCATTGGCAATCGAAGTAAATGGTGAAGTGTGGGATTTATCTCGCCCAATCAATGCCGATTCTGCAATCAAAATTTTAACATGGAATGATAAAGCCGGAAAGACAACGTTCTGGCATTCATCTGCGCACTTACTAGCTGAGGCATTAGAGGTACTTCATCCTGGTGTAAAGTTTGGAATCGGTCCGGCCATCGAGAATGGTTTCTACTATGATATCGATCTTGAAGGTAGAACATTAAGTGAAGCGGACCTGGCTGCTATTGAAGCCAAGATGAAAGAGCTTGCTAAAAAGGATAATGCTTACATCCGAAAAGATGTAACGAAAGCTGAAGCGTTAGATTTCTTTACAAAGAAAGGTGATCCATACAAGCTGGAGCTTATCAGTGGGCTTGATGATGGCAAGATTACTTTCTATCAACAAGGTGATTTCACTGACTTGTGTAAAGGGCCACACATTCCGCATACTGGTTTTATAAAAGCAACAAAAATTCTGAATGTTGCTGGTGCATACTGGCGTGGTAATGAGAAAAATAAAATGCTCACCCGGCTTTATGGTATTACTTTTCCAAAACAAAAAGAACTGGAAGAATACCTTCAGCTTTTAGAAGAAGCCAAGAAGCGCGACCATCGAAAGCTTGGAAAAGAGCTTGAGCTGTTTGCCTTTTCTGAGAAGGTAGGTATGGGCTTGCCACTATGGTTGCCAAAAGGAACAATCTTACGTGAGCGCTTAGAGCAGTTTATGCGAAAGGCACAGATCAAGGCAGGCTACGATCCGGTTGTAACACCCCATATCGGTAGCAAGCAACTATACGTAACTTCTGGTCATTATGAAAAGTATGGTAAGGATTCCTTCCAACCCATCCGGACTCCTGATGAAGGCGAGGAATTTTTGCTCAAGCCAATGAATTGCCCTCACCATTGTGAGATATATAAAACAAAGCCAAGATCGTATCGGGATTTACCAATTCGTCTGGCAGAGTTTGGAACGGTTTATCGCTATGAGCAAAGTGGAGAGCTTCATGGATTGACCCGCGTCAGAGGTTTTACTCAGGATGATGCTCATATTTTCTGCAGGCCCGATCAGGTAAAGGATGAGTTTATTAAGGTAATTGATCTCGTACTCCACGTTTTCAACTCGTTGGGATTTGAGAACTATACCGCACAGGTTTCTTTACGTGATCCTGAGAATAAAGCGAAATATATTGGTGAGGATTCTCTTTGGGATCGTGCTGAGAAGGAGATACAAGAAGCTGCAGATGACAGAGGCTTGAAAACAGTCGCTGTTAAAGGCGAAGCAGCTTTTTATGGTCCAAAGTTGGATTTCATGGTTCGCGATGCACTCGGAAGAAGCTGGCAATTAGGAACCATCCAGGTTGACTATCAGCTGCCTCAACGCTTCGAATTGGAATATGTAGGGTCGGATAACCAAAAACATTGCCCAGTGATGATACACCGAGCTCCGTTCGGTTCATTGGAGCGATTCATAGCTGTTTTGATTGAGCATTGTGCTGGAAATTTTCCTCTTTGGCTGTCGCCTGATCAGATTGCTGTTCTTCCAATTTCGGAACGTTTTAATGACTATGCAAAAAAGGTATATGATAAACTCAAAGAACAGGATATCAGAGGCTTACTGGATGATCGCGATGAAAAAATAGGTCGCAAAATTCGGGACGCAGAGACCAAGAAAATACCTTATATGTTGATTGTTGGCGAACGTGAAGCCACAGAAGGTCTGGTAGCCGTTCGTAAGCATGGACAAGGCGATCAGGGTAGCTTAAATCTTGAAGATTTTGTAAATCAATTCAGAATTGAGTGCGCTGCTCCAAACTGATGTTTTGAAAAAATGAAAATATGACGATATTTGCACCCTGTTTTTTAAACTTAAACACTTTAGGCTATCGCAATCAATAATACAAGACCCAGCTTTAATAGAGCTGCTGGGGGTAGAAGAGGTCCTCAACGACCAGAAGAGCCATATCGGATAAATGAAAGGATAACGGCTTCGAAAGTACGGGTAGTAGGAGAGAACATTGCTGTTGATGTTTATCCTCTTCAGCAAGCCATTAAGATGGCTCAGGATCAGGGTTTGGATTTGGTTGAAATCTCTCCAAACGCTGAACCACCAGTTTGTAAGATTACGGACTATTCGAAGTTTAAGTACGAGCAGAAGAAGAAGCAAAAGGAAATTAAGGCGAAAGCGCTTAAGGTTGTTATAAAGGAACTTCGTTTTGGTCCAAATACGGATGAACACGATTTTAACTTTAAGATAAAGCACGCGATCAACTTTTTGCAAACAGGTTCGAAGGTAAAGGCAACTGTTTTCTTTGCTGGCAGGTCGATAGTTTATAAAGAACGAGGAGAGATCCTTCTTTTAAAGTTTGCGCAAGCACTTGAAGAGTATGGAAAGGTAGAGCAACTACCAAGATTGGAAGGAAAAAGGATGAGCATGTTTATCATCCCTAAAGGAGTTAAAAAATAGAAGTCTAATTTTTATATAATGCCTAAGTTAAAAACAAAATCCGGAGCTAAAAAGC
>ERZ795059.663-NODE-663-length-42799-cov-10.073952_pt1 | contig 42799 bp, 38 predicted proteins | sample MGYA00375143_ERZ795059 | MGnify/ENA primary metagenome ERZ795059 (study PRJEB30188, sample SAMN05720168) | activated sludge metagenome | isolation source: Anaerobic digester | place: USA | collected 2015-01-07 ... | reverse complement strand
GATGTATAATTTCGCCTATCGGCTTACCCTCGATCGCGATGACGCCAAAGATCTACTTCAGGATACCTACCTAAAGGCGTTTCGGTTCATTAACTCATTTCAGCAAGGAACTAATGCCAAGGCATGGCTGTTCCGGATTTTGAAGAACAGCTTCATTAATGATTACCGCAAAAAAACCAAGGAACCCAATAAGGTAGACTATCAGGAGGTAGAAAGTTATTATAACTCAGAAGATGTTGACAGGCAAATCACACCCGATCTGCGAGTAGAATCGCTAAAAGATATGATTGGGGATGAGATTTCAAATGCCCTCAACGCTCTTGATGTTGATTTCAGAACAGTAATTATATTATGCGACCTGGAAGGATTTAAGTACGAAGAGATGGCGAAGATCCTGGACATTCCCATCGGCACAGTACGAAGTCGTCTGCACAGAGCCCGCAATCTGCTGAAAGAAAAATTAAGTGAATACGCCAAACAAATGGGTTATAATAAATCTACCTAAGTCTATGAGCAATCCGGAAGAAAGTAATATGAAGAAGAATTGTTCGAACCAACGCGAGTGTCTCGAAATGCTTCAGTTGATATTAGATGGTGAAGCAACACCCGAACAAAAAGCAAATTTCAAATCGCACGTAGACGAGTGCATGCCGTGTTTCCAGCACTATCATTTCGACCAGGCCATCAAAGAACTTTTAAAAGTGAAATGTTCTCACGAAGCACCAACCGATTTGATTGCGAGTATTAAAAGCAAAATTAGCGCAGCAGAATAATGGCGGGTAAGGCAATTATTTTTTCTGCTCCCTCCGGTTCTGGTAAAACAACTCTTGTTAAACATCTTCTTTCTACGAACTCCGATCTGGGGTTTTCCATTTCTGCCTCAACACGCGATAAGCGTGGCCGCATCGAACAGAATGGAAAAGATTATTACTTCCTGTCACCCGAAGATTTTAAAAAGAAGATTGATGGCGATGAATTCATCGAATGGGAAGAAGTGTATGAAGGTAATTTTTATGGCACCTTAAAATCAGAGATCGACCGACTTTGGTCAGAAGGCAAAAATGTAATTTTTGATGTTGATGTAAAAGGCGGATTGAGCCTGAAGAAATATTTTGGAGACAAAGCGTTGGCCATATTTGTAAAAGTTCCGTCACTGGAGGTATTGAAAGAACGACTGCATGATCGTGGCACGGAATCAGAAGAAAGTCTGTCGCGCAGATTATTCAAGGCGCAATTCGAAATGTCATTTCAGGATAAGTTTGATGTAATTGTAGTAAATGAAAATCTGGAGAAATCATTAGCAGAAGCGCAGCAGTTGTATAATGATTTTAAAAAGAAAGTGTAGTTGAATTCTCTTTTGCCACGAAGACACAATGGAAAAGTATGCGGCATCTACTTCTCTTTATTCTTATTCTCTATTCGTGGTTTACTTTTGGGCAGCAATCTGATTCTACTCAGGTCGACTTGGTAGATGTTTTCCTGGGAAAGAAAAGTAGGACAACAACAAATCAGGTACGGTCTGGTAAAAAAGTACACTTCTCAATTTTGCCTGCAGCCGTAAATGTTCCCGGTGGCGGAAGGGCTGTAATTACGGCAGCTAATGCCGCCTTTTATCTTGGCGATCCTGACTCTACGAATCTTTCGAACGTTTACTTAATACCCTATACAAATCTGACCAATCGCTACGGACTTTACATTCGACCCAATCTTTGGCTGGCAAAAAATTCATTTAATATTTTGGGCGATTATCGTGTAGCTCATTTTCCACAATACTCGTGGGGTCTTGGTGGTGATTCACCTGAATGGGACAGATCGTTAATTGATGCCGACTACCTACGCTTCTATCAATATGCGTATAAAAAAATTTATAGGAACTGGTATGCCGGTCTTGGTTATGCATGGGACTATTATTATAACATTGATGAAACAGAATTTGAAGGCACAGGTCATCTTGAACGCTATGGTCAACAAGAGTATTCGTCTACCGTTTCTTCAGGTCTTACTTTTAGTATAAAGCTTGATGCTCGCGAGAATGCCATCAATCCTCAGGGAGGTTCATACCTTTTGTTGACGTGGCGATGGAATTCGGAAGGGTTGGGTAGTACCTTTACAAACAGCTCTCTCTTTATTGATGGAAGGAAATATTTGAAGATGAGTAAAACCAGAGACAACATCATTGCCTTCCGAAGTTACTACTGGTCTGTGCTGGCAGGTGAAACTCCGTACCTTGATTTACCCGCTACAAACTGGGCACCCGCAACCGGAATTTCAGGCAGAGGATTTCAATCTGGAAGATATCGATCGAACGCTATGATTTATGCTGAAGGCGAACAACGCGTTCAACTCACCGATAATGGATTGGTAGGGATGGTTGCATTTATGAATATTACCTCTGCTTCGGAACTTGATACGCAACATTTTCAACACTGGCAAGTGGGTGGAGGGTTTGGTTTGAGAACAAAATTTAACAAGTACTCCGATACGAACATTGCTATCGACTTTGGATTTAGTGCAAACTACTGGGGCGTGTGGTTAAACATCGGAGAAGTGTTTTGATTTGTAATAATGCAAAGCAGCAATCAAGAAAAAACAATTACTTTTATGTAAGTGTATTTCTAAAACAAAACTGTAGTTTATGAAAAGGTCTTTATTCGGTTTGCTGCTATTGATAAGCTTTACTCTTCAGGCGCAAGTTTATTCCAACAAAGAAGTTGGGAAAAAGAATGCGGTCGCTATTGACAGTTTAAAAAATTCAGAATACCCGTATGTACTTCCTATTTTAGGAGCCAAGGCTACGAAAGCAGGATTTCAATTACCGTACTCGGCCGGATTAAGTGTACAATACATTTGGCAAAAATCGGATCTGGTTATCGACAATCTTCAAGTGGGTTTTAATAATGGACCGCTGCATAGTCTGGATGAAGTTGTTCGTTTTAAAAATGCCCAGTCGGAGGCAATGGGTGTAAATTTCAGACCCGATATTTGGCTCTTCCCTTTCTTGAATGTTTATGGCATAATAGCAAAGTCAGCCCCCTCTACTGCGATTGATGCCGGAATCTATGTACCTGATCAGGATGGCAATTGGAGTGAAGTAATAGCGTTAAATACGAAAGCTGATTTTCAGGCTACGTCATTGGGTTTTGGTTTAACACCTACCGTTGGTGTAGCCGGTGGTTTTTTGGCGCTGGACTTTAACTGTACCTGGAATGATATTGCTGAACTGGATAAGCCCGCCTTTGCTTTTATTTTCGGACCACGATTCGGAAAAACTTTCAAACTTAAAAAACCGAATAGCGCCATCGCACTTTGGGTAGGAGGATTCAGATTGAAACTGAATTCAGGAACAACCGGTTCGATGAACTTTGATGATCTCTTTGATACCAGCGGTCTTCAAGGCAAAGTAGATAACGGAATTGCGGCTGTGGGAAATAAACAAGAAGCAGTTGATACGTGGTGGAGTGATCTTTCAAACATTGAACAAAATAATCCGGTGAACATTGCCAAGTATGAAAGAGCCAATAGTGCGTTGGCGAGAGCCGGAACTTTTCTGAACAGTATGGATGAAGCATTGAATGATGAAGAAAGTGCATCCGTACAATATTCACTCGACAAACGCCCGAAAGATATGTGGAACTTTGTAGTGGGTACACAATATCAATACAACAAGCATTGGATGCTACGCCTTGAAGTAGGTATGCTCGGCTCGCGTCAACAAGTTATTGGCGGGCTTCAGTATCGTTTCGGCCTGTAATGGTTGCTGGTTGGCAGTTACCGGCAACTGGCAACCAGCACCTATTTCTTTTCTTCCTCTTTTTTCTTCGCCTTCGCTACTCCAATAGGAATACCTATAGACAGGTATAGCGATTGATTATATTGATCGGGCATAGATTCCTGGGCTGATATATTCCTCAACCCGTAGTAGTATCGAACAGTGAAATTCATTCCGTTGCCACGCATCAGTCGATACCCTGCTCCGGCCATGAGTCCGAAATCCAATTGAAGAATCTGATCGCGAATGTCGGCTTTGTATTCAAGGTCATCTCCGTTTATTTCGTTGGTAAAAATATCATAGGCTTTCGCTCGTAATGAAGGCATGAATCCACCTTCCAGAGAAAAATTATTTTTGAATCGATACTTCATCATGATGGGAACATTGAAGTAGTTAATCTTGCGCTCTACCTTACCACCAACAAAAGCGCTGTCTAGATCAGCATTGTTCAATAGGTAAACCGGAAGGTCTGAAGTTCCCAAAGATGATTTTACAAGCACACCCGTGTGAACCATCCATTGTGGATTTTTTAGTTTGATATCAAAATAAAAACCCAGATTAAATCCAGTCTTTAGTTTTCCATCGTTCAAACCTCGAATGCTGGGGTAATTGATTCCGCCATCCAATCCAAATTCAATTTTACCACTATTGAGTTTATCGCCTAACAGCAAGGAGATAAGAATCTGGCCATGAGCTAAAGAAGTAATCACAAGCAATATTGATGTCAGCAAAATCCTCATATACAAGTGAGTTGAGGGTTTAAAGATAGTCGAATCAATTTTAAGTTGCCTGATATTTCAAAAAGCATAAGTACGCGGTTTTGTTTTTTTTGCCACAAAGACACTAAGTCACTAAGACGCACAAAGAGAATACTAAGAATGTTCAGAGGGATCATGTATTATAGAATACCTTAGTGAGGCTTTGTGTCTTCGTGCCAACCTTGTCGGACAAAGCAGTTCTCTTGATCAAAGCAAGGTATGAGAAGAATCATCCTTTATTAATATCTTAGTGAAGAGAAAGGGCGTCTTGTTCTTTTTGCCACCAAGACACAACGCCACTAAGACGCACAAAGAAAAATGTAGGACTAATATTAAGGAGACTCATTTATTAAAGAACACGTATGACAACCACAAGCATTAATTCCATTTTCCCACTGCTCGCGTTGTGCATCTTCGGATGCAATAAAAGCCAACCATCCTTTGAAGCTCCGGTATTGAAAAACATTGGTGACTACAGTGTTTCGGTGACGACTAAGTCGGAACATTCTCAGATGTTTTTTAATCAGGGAATCATCATGGCGAACGGTTTCAATCAGGCTGAAGCGGAAAGATCATTCAGAGAAGCCATCAGACTAGACTCCACATTTGCTATGGGGTATTGGGGAATCGCGTATGTGTTGGGACCCAACCTCAACTCTTCAGGTGATAACATGGGAATGATAAATGAAATCCAAGGAGCGGTCTCGAAGGCAGTGAGGTTTAGTGACAATGCATCACCGTGGGAGAAAGCAATTATAAATTCAATTGAAATTAAATTCCCAAAAGACTCAGCAATATCCAATGCGGTTGGCTATTCAGAATTTATGAAAGAAGCGTATTCACAATTTCCTGAGAATACATTTGTTGCCACGCTCTATGTTGAATCGATTATGAATTTGCATGCATGGGATTTTTATTCCCGCAAAGGCGGTGAGGCCAGACCATGGACACCTGAAATTGAAATGCTCCTTGAAAAAATAATTTCAACCGATCCTAAAAATCCATTAGCGAATCATCTTTATCTGCACGCTACGGAGGCAAGTCCCAATGTTGAGAAAGCGTTGGCAAGTGCAGAACGATTGAAGACTTTGGTTCCCTCTGCCGGACATTTAGTACACATGCCTTCACACATCTATATCAATACCGGAGATTATCACGAAGGTTCCATTGCCAACGAAAGTGCAGTGGTGGCCGACAGCATTTACATTGCCGAGTGCAAGGTGCAGGGATACTATCCGCAAATGTATTATCCGCATAACTATCATTTCCTTGCGGCTACCGCAGCTTTTGAAGGAAGAGGCTCGCGATCTATTGAAGCCGCATACAAAACGGCAAACATCATTGAGAAACAATATTATCACGAGGCTGGATATGAAACCGTGCAGCATTACCTCACCATTCCGAATCACATTCTCATCAAGTTTGCACAATGGGAAAAGATAGTAGCGCTCCCTAAACCAGCAGAAGATTTAATTTACCCAACAGCCATTTGGCATTATGCCAGAGGGATGGCGTATGCCAATCTAAATAAAACAGCAGACGCAAAAGAGGAACTCAAAAAACTGGACTCATTAAGTTTATCACCCACAATTGCCGAACAATTTATTTGGGGCATTAACCGGGTGACCGAAGTGTGTGAACTATCATCAAAAGTTTTAGCAGCAGAGCTGAAGGTAAAAGATGAAAAATACGATGAAGCGATTCAACTCCTCACGGAGGCCATTGCGTTGGAGGATCAACTGAATTACACCGAACCACCCGATTGGTTTTTCTCGGTGCGCCATATTTTGGGAAATGTATTGCTGAATAAAGGAGACTTTATAGCAGCTGAAAAAATATACAGAGAAGATTTAGCCAACTGGCCAAAAAACGGATTCGCTTTAAGCGGATTATTGGAAAGCCTCAGCGGACAAGGAAAAATAAGCGAAGCGGAAGAAGTAAAAAAACAATTTGAACAAGCGTGGAAGCTTGCCGACTCAGCATTAAAAGGATCGATGATTGACCCGGAAAAGAGAAAAGACCTGGCATTAAAGATTGACGAATATTCTCCAAACACATTGGTTTATTTGGCAAATTCTTTTTGCATGAAGAAATAAAGAAAACGGAAATTGAATTATGGCTAGGACAACAAGCAGGATTACAACATTTCTTCGAAGGGTTTTCTGCCTCGAAATTTTTACGGAATACAACTTAACTAGTACAAGACACTACTTATTCACAATATTAAGTTTAATTAGTTTTACTCTCCTTGGGCAAGATCGACTTGTTGATATCAACAAGAAGGTTGTTGAAATTGAGAATTATAGAAAATATGAAATAGTTAAATTTGACAGCAATGATTTAAATCACATTGATAAGAAGTTGATTGAGTCAATTGATTACCAAGGGGAAAATGGACTTGGGAAAACGGAAATAAAACAGAAAATTGAAAATGGAAATTGCCTTGCAACTTACTATTTCGACAATCAATCACTAATCGCAATTAAAGAAAGGAAATATACTGGAGTTGTAACGTTTAGCTTGATGACTTACTATTTTTTAGATCATACCTTTATAAAAGCAATGAACGACAAAGGAGCCGACAAAACTTCAGAAATTGATAGAGCCGAATTGAGTAAAAGAATTAGAAATATTTTTGCAATTCAGATTAAGTAAGCGACCGGTACACCTTTCCCTCAATATCAGTGCGTCTTTACTTTTGCACGTTGTAGTATGGGGATTGCTTCGTGCTTCGCAATGACGAGCACTTCAGAATCATGCAACTAATTTGTAAAAAAGATCATCTTACTTTCATGAACAATACCTTAGTGTAGCTTTGTGTCTTCGTAGCTTTGTGGCAACTTTAGGTTAAAGATAGTATAGATGAAAATCGGTTTATTCTTCGGCTCTTTCAATCCCATTCACATCGGGCATTTGATTATTGCCAACATTATGGCAGAGACTACCGATTTAAAAAAAGTCTGGTTTGTGGTATCGCCTCAAAATCCGTTTAAACCCAGCAAAGGACTTCTGCATGAATTCGATCGATATGATATGGTTCGCCAGGCCATTCATGATCATTACAAATTAGAGGTTAGCGATGTTGAATTTCATCTTCCCAAACCAAGCTACACCATTCATACCCTTGTTAACCTCCACGAAAAACATCCGGATAAAGAATTCAAAGTGATTATTGGTGAGGATAATCTCACCAGCTTCACCAAGTGGAAAAATCATGAACGCATTTTGGAAGATTATGGACTCTATGTTTATCCGCGACCGGGCGTAACAAATTCAGAACTTACGCGTCATCCAAACGTTAAGATGGTGGATTCGCCTATGCTTGATATTTCGGCAACATTTATTCGGAATTGTATCAGAAAGAATCAATCCATTCGTTATCTGGTGCCGGATGTAGTAGATGAAATCATCCGGGCAAAAGGATTCTACAAAGATTAACCGCTCACAAAAACCCGATCTCGCTTGATCCCTCATTACAAATTTCTTTTCGTTAGCATCTTTATCCTCTCAGGCTTTTTTGTTCAGGCCAGCGGTATTCGCGGCAACATTAAAGATGATGCGGGAAATCCACTTGCATACGCCACCATCTACGTCAAGCAAACCGGATCGGGCTCCACTACAAATGTAGACGGAGATTATGAAATCGTACTGGCACCCGGTAAGTATGATTTAGTATATCAATATCTCGGCTATGAAACGCAAGTGCGCGTAGTGGAAGTGACAACCGGCTTTGAGGTAATTGATGTAGTGATGAAAGCGCAGACTACGGTATTACAAACCGTAATTGTAAAAGGAGGAAAAGAAGATCCTGCGTACACCATCATGCGCAAAGCCATCGCGAAAGCAAAATATCATACACAACAACTCGATAGTTATTCCGGAAGAGTGTACATCAAGGGTGTGGGCAAACTAAAAGATTATCCATGGCTTGCGAAGAAGGCTTTGGAGAAAGAAGGAATCAAAAAGAACAGCGTCTTTGTGATGGAATCGGTGAGTGAAATTAAATACACAAGACCGAATAAAATTGAAGAGAAGGTAATCTCCATTCGCACCGATGGCAAAGGGAACAACACCTCGCCCAACCAATATATTTTCGGAAGCTTTTATGAACCAGAGGTAGCGGAAACCATTTCACCTTTGTCTCCCCGCGCATTTTCATATTATCGATTTGAATATCAAGGCACTTTTAAAGACCGCGACTATGAAGTGAGTCGCATAAAAGTAACACCGCGATCGAAAGGTGATAATGTGGTAGAGGGCATGTTGTATTTAGTGGAAGACTGGTGGAGCATTCACAGTTTTGATTTCCACACCACCCGATTAGGAATAGGTATTCAACTCAAATCGGTTTGTGCACCCATTGAAGAAAAAGCCTGGCTGCCGGTTACGCATCAGTTTAAAATTGATGGTAAGTTTTTCGGCTTCGATTTTGAATACAATTATTTCGCCACGACAAGTGATTATAAAATCACGGTTAATCCTGAAGTATATGTAGAGGTGGAGCAGATGGAAGTGATTGATGAAAAAATTGAGCAGGAAACCGCCAAAAAAATTCAACAGGAACAATACAAACAAAAAGCAAAAAACGATAAGAACAAACAACTTCAGGAGCGACTGGCTTCTGGTAAAGAGATTACCAATAAAGAATTAAAAACATTGGTGAAGGAATATGAAAAGCAAGAACTGAAACAGCAGAAAGAACCAGAGGTAATTGAGAATGTGTCGTTCAAAATTGATAGTGGCGCTTACAAAAAAGATTCTTCGTATTGGGCAAACATTCGTCCGATACCGTTAACCAAAGAAGAAGTAAAGGGCTATGAAAAAATGGATAGCCTCAGTGAGGTTGATCGAAAAAAAGAAGCGGGCGATACCTTAAAGGCATCGAAGCACAAAGGCTTTCAACCCTGGGATATTTTGATTGGCGATAGTTATAAGACCGGTAAGCATTCCAACTTTAAAATCCACATGCCTATGGGTGGATTCAATACCGTTGAAGGTTGGAATTTGATTTATAAACTTTCATGGGGAACAATCTTGCAAGACACCAATAAAACGCGTCTTACCATTTCACCTACTTTTCGCTATGCTTTTTCACGAGAGGTATTCTCCGGTCATTTGAATTTTAAACTGCGCAATAAGAAATACAATTTCGAAGCCGTAGGTGGGCGATATATAAAACAATACAATCCGGATGAACCGATATTGCCTATCGTGAATGATTTCACTACACTCTTCATGGAGAAGAATTTAATGAAACTCTATGAACGCGATTATGTTGATCTGCTCTTTAGCAGGAACATCAATCAGTTCTTATCCATTCGCGCAACAGCATCTTGGGCACAACGAAGGGAACTCTTTAATAATTCCGATTTTAAATTGATTGATTGGAAAAGTGTAGAAGGCTACACTGATAATCGACCGGTGAACGATGAAATTGCATCAACAGAATTTCCAACCCATCAGGCCATGATTGCTTCTGTTGGGATTACCACTCGTCCGTGGTTAAAGTACAGAATTAGAAACGACCGAAAAATGGAGATCCATAATTCATCTCCAACCATTTCATTCGACTATCGAAAAGGAATTAGCAATGTGTTCGGAAGCGATGTTGATTTTGATCAGATTGAATTGGGTATTCGTCACCAACTGAAAGCAGGCGTGCGTGGTAAGTTTGATTTTAATTTTCGTGGAGGAATGTTTCTGAATTCAAACAAAATGTATTTCATGGACTTCAAACATTTTTTGGGGAATGAAACTCCATTTGTTACAACCGATCCGGTTGGAACGTTCCGCTTACTCGATTATTATAAATACAGCACCGCGGATAAATACTTCTCAGCGAATGTGCATTATCAATTCAGAAAATTTCTCATCACCAATATTATGATGGTACGGATGGCCGGCATTCGCGAAAATGTTTTTGTGAATTACCTTGCCACACCGACTTCAAAAAATTACACAGAAGTAGGTTATTCCATTGACGGTATTCTCCGGATCTTCAGACTGGAAGCTGCAGCAGGTTTTCAGGACGGAAAATATCTGAATTATGGATTCCGCATTGGCATCGCTTCGAATCTCAGCGTTAATTTTTCTGATAACTAAAGGTTAATCGTTAACGGTTATCCGGTAATCGTATTGCAATTTTAAGTTAATTGCTATCCGTTATCCGGATGGTGTATTACGATTAACCATTAATGATTAACGGATAACATTTCATTCCTCATGCAAATCAACCTCGAAGAATTCTTACGGCTTCGCCATCAACTCCCTGTTGTTGATGTTCGCTCGGAAGGTGAGTTTCAGGAAGGGCATATTCGCTCAGCTATTAACATCCCCTTACTGAATAATGTAGAGCGCATTGCCGTGGGTACTGACTATAAACAAAAAGGTCAGGCGGAAGCAATCAAAACCGGGTTCCGTTTAGTGGGACCGCGGCTTCATGATATTGTTATCCATGCGCAGCAAACCAATAATGAAATAATTGTTCATTGCTGGCGAGGTGGAATGCGGTCGTCCAACTTTTGTCAGTTTGTTGGAATGGCGGGTGTAAAGACCCATCAACTGAAAGGTGGGTATAAAGTATATCGGCAACACGCTGTTGAATCGTTTAGCAAACCTTTTCGCTTTCTGGTTTTAGGGGGATGTACGGGTAGTGGAAAAACAGAAATTCTTCGGGCGCTTTCGCGGAAAGGCGAACAGGTAATTGATCTGGAAGGACTGGCACATCATAAGGGTTCTGCTTTCGGTGGATTGATGATGCCGACTCAACCCACGACAGAACAATTTCAAAATGAATTGTTTGAAGAGATTACAAAATTAGATTTCAACAAACGAATCTGGATTGAAGACGAATCCATAGCCATCGGAAAAATATTTCTTCCGCACGAATTATGGCAAACCATGAAGAGCAGTGCTGTCGTAGAAATGAAGGTAACTAAACCAGTTCGCGTGGAGCGTTTGGTAAAAGAATATGGAGATTCAAATAAAGAGGAGTTTCTTCAGGCGATGATGAATGTTACCCAGAAATTGGGCGGGCAACATTTTAATACAGCAAAAGAAAAATGGTTAGTAAATGACATGCATTCCGCCATTGATATCTTGCTGACGTATTACGACAAAGCCTACCTTCGTGCGCTGGAAAAGAAAAAGGATCGGATAAAGTTGGAATCCGAGTGGGATGGAATTTCAACTGATGATTTTGTTACCGAATTGATTAGAAAAGCAAACGCACTTCAATAGTATCATACAGAACAAACCAGATAATGGAAAAAATTAAGCTCACTCAATACAGTCACGGAGCCGGATGCGGATGTAAAATTTCTCCTGCGGTGTTGGATACAATGCTTCATTCTGATTTACCGAAGGCTTTGTTTCCAAATTTGTTAGTAGGTAACGAATCGAAAGACGATGCTGCTGTGTTTGATCTGGGTGATGGAAATTGTATTGTAAGCACAACCGATTTCTTTATGCCGATTGTAGATGATCCGTTTACCTTTGGTGCCATCGCCTCAGTAAATGCCATCAGCGATATTTATGCTATGGGCGGTGAACCATTGATGGCCATTGCCATTCTCGGTTGGCCTATTAATAAAATCGCTCCGGAAGTTGCAAAGGAAGTTTTAGAAGGTAGTCGTAAAATTTGTGCTGAAGCAAAAATTCCGTTGGCTGGCGGTCATAGCATTGATTGTCCTGAGCCTGTATTTGGTTTAGCCGTTACCGGGAAATTGAAAAAGGAAAATCTTAAGCGAAACGATACAGCTCGGGAAAATTCTGTTTTGTACCTCACGAAATCATTAGGCATAGGGATCATTACCACAGCTCAGAAGAAAGGTATTGTAGAAGAGCAACATTATCAACAAGCCGTAAAGTCAATGCTTACTTTAAATACTTTTGGTGCTCGTGTTGCAAAGTTAGATTATGTAAGTGCCATGACGGATGTTACCGGTTTTGGTTTGCTGGGACATTTAGCAGAAGTATGTGAGGGCAGCGGATTGTCTGCTGAGATTAATTTTAATTCCGTTCCGAAGTTTGATTTCCTGCACCACTACATTCAACAAAAAAGTATGCCCGGTGGAACGATGCGAAACTGGGAAAGTTATGGAATGCATGTTAGCAACATCAGTGAAGATCAAAAAGCAATTCTTGCTGATCCTCAAACCAGTGGTGGATTATTAATTGTTGTCGATGAAAACAAAGTAAATGAATTTGAGAAATTTGCACGTGAGCAAGACATGAACCTTTCTCCTTTCGGAAAATTAGTAAAAAGAAAAAAGACGTTGATTGAGGTTAGTTGACCTGAGAACTTCTTACTCTTCTGGATTGCCACAGCGTTTCTTTTCGTACCGCATCATGAATGCTGGCATTCACTTCATAGCCCACCAAGAGAACAATGGTAATCAATTGTATCCAGACCATCATGGCAATTAAGACTCCGATCGATCCATATACTTTGTTGTAGGTTGAGAAATTGGTTACATACCAGGAGAACCCGTATGACACGACTAAACAAAGCACTGTGGCAAGGAAAGATCCAATAGAAAAAAATCGCCAGTTATAATGAATGGCCGGGCCGAAATAATAGATGGTTGCTATGGCTATGAAAAAGGTAACAAAAATTACCACGAAGGGAAGTACAAAAAGTAAGAACACGGTGAAGTCGCTCAAATTAAGCCATGTAAATTCTGGAAGGTGGAGCAATAGGTAATCCAGCACAATTTGTCCAACCACTAATAATATAATGGCTAAGAAAAGTACAAACGTTAAGTTAAAGGTAAGTCCGGTGGCAATGAGTCTCATTTTAAATGCACCACGATTTTCAATAGTACGATAGCTTGCGTTGAATGCGCGCATGAGAGCCATCATTCCGTTTGTTGAAAGAAATAGCGCAAACAAAAAACCAATAGACAACAATCCACCACGTTGTTTACTCAGAATGTCCAACACAGTAAAGGATACTGCATCTACCATGCTTGCAGGCATTTGCTTTTCTATAAATCCAATAATGGTTTCTTTATTAATTTCCGGAAAGAATGTGGAGAAGTATGGAATTAATGTAAACACGAAAATGATTCCGGGAAATATGGCCAGTATAAAATTATAGGCTACGCCATTGGCGCGATCTAAAATTTCATTGTCCATTAAATTCTTCAGCAGAATACGAAGGATCTTATAAAGTGAAACATTCTCATGTTTTTTAAAACGCACCTTCTTCATCCAGTTAATGGCAATGCTACCAGGACTCCATTGCAGGATAAATCGTTTGTGCTTGTACTTCATTTGAAAAACGGTTCCAATATTTTCTCCATTGTCATCGGTGGCCTGCACGGACGATTTGTTTTTTGATCGACAAACGCCAGCTTCGTTTCGCCCTGGTGGATCAGTTTATTTTCTTCGTTAAAGATTTCGTATTCAAAAACAATTCGCACAGAAGGTTTTTCGCGGATTGTGGTTACGATGCGAAGTAGTTCATCGTATCGTCCCGGCAAAAGGTAACGCGATTTATTTTCGAGTACAGGCATAATAACACCCATGGCTTCAATCTCTTTATAGGTAACGCCTAATTGCCGAAGGGCCTCAACACGCGCCACCTCATAATACATGGCGTAAAAACCATAATACACATACCCCATCTGATCGGTCTCTCCATATCGTACTCGAATGCTGGTTTCAGATTGGTACACTTTATTTTTTGTTTAGTGCTGCTCCTTTACGTTGCTCAATCGTTAGTGCTTTCTGATATTTAGCAGCATTCTTCATGTGCTCTTCATAACTGTTAGTAAAGTTATGTCGACCGGAGAAATCTTCTTTTGCGCACATGTAATAATAATTTGTTGCCGCACGATCCAGTACAGCATCAATGGAATTAATCTCAGGCATATTGATCGGCCCCGGAGGTAAACCTGGATATAAATAGGTATTGTAAGGTGAATCAATTTGTTTGTGTTCATTCAGCACACGCTTTAACGAAAAATCGCCAACAGCAAAAACCAACGTAGGATCGGCTTGCAACGCAATGCCTTTAGACAAGCGATTCATGTATAGGCTTGCAATGATAGGTGCTTCGTCCTCACGAATGGATTCAGCCTGAACGATAGAAGCGAGAATCGAAACTTCAATCGGAGTGAAGCCGGTTTTTTTTGCTTTCTCTATACGTTCAGCATTCCAAAACTTTTCGTACTCAGCGTGCATATTTTTGATAAGCGCATCAGGCGTAACATTATAATACACTTCGTATGTATTGGGAATAAACATCACCATTACATTGTCTTTTGTAAAGCCATAATCATTCTTCATAGCAAAGGCAATGAGTGCTGCCTCAAATTCCTCAGGCTTCATACCAATGTTCTTGGTTATTTTTTCTGCGAGATCACGAATAAGCCGAACATTATTAAAGGTAATCCGAACAGGTTCTTGTTTGCCTGACTTCAGCACCCTCAGTGCCATGAGGTTGGTCATATTTTTCTGAAGAATATAACGTCCGGGTTTTATCTGTTTATCATAGCCGGTAATCTTTGCCAGAAAACTGAATGAAATCAGATCCTGAATAAAATCACCTTCATGTAGCTGTTTTTGAATGTCCTTAAAAGTAGCACCTTCCTTTACAATAAAGAGCCGGTTCTCTTTCTCCACCAGAATGTTGGGTGTGTATACAATCTGATAGGCATAATACGAGAAGGAAATGCCTAAAATTGATGCAAGAAGAAAAAAGATTAATCGTTTATTGACTTTCATAACGCGAGTATCATGCTCAAAAATAGTAAAAGGCTGGTTAATGGTTAATGGTTAATGGTGAATAGTTAGTAGTCTTAAGTACTTAGTATTGAGAATATGAAATTTACAATGGACTTTTTTGAAGGAATGAACTTTAGCCAGAAAGGCTAACCCCATTAACCTTTCACAATTAACTATTAACTTTCGTCCATGTCAGCCGAGTTAGTAAATATTCATCCTGAAAATCCTGAGAGGAGAAAAATTCTGCACATCGTTGAGGTCTTGCAAAAAGGTGGCATTATTATCTATCCAACGGACACCATTTATGGAATTGGTTGTGATCTCATGAATCGAAAAGCCATTGAGCGACTTTGCCAGATCATGAACATCAAGCCTCAAAAGCTCGACTTGTCATTTATATGTAACGACCTCAGTCATATTTCAGAATATGTAAAGCGGTTGGATACTCCTGTGTTCAAAGTTTTAAAGAAAGCATTGCCGGGCCCTTTCACTTTTATCTTAGAATCGAGCAGTAAAGTGCCACGCATTTTGGATGTCAACAAAAAAACAGTGGGCATTCGTATTCCGAATCACAATATTCCGCGTATGATTGTGGAACATCTCGGCAATCCTTTAATTACCTCTTCCATAAAAGATGATGATGTCATTAAAGAGTACACTACCGACCCTGAAGAAATTTTTGAAGACTTTAAAAATCAGGTTGATATTGTAATTGATGGCGGACCTGGAGGTAATATACCTTCTACAGTAATCGACTGCACTGGTGATGAGCTTGTGTTGGTTCGGCAAGGTTTGGGTGAAATTGATTTGTAAGTATTAATTTTTTGAATGAGTTCTATTTTAATCGAAGCGCAATACCTTCCGCCCATTGCTTACTTCACAGCGATTCAACATGCAACGACTATTATTATAGAGAAGCATGAACATTTTCAAAAACAGAGCTATCGCAATAGATGCTACATTCTTACCTCGCAGACAAAAGAAATGCTCATCCTTCCGCTCACATCCAAACATGGCAACGTATGTATTACCGATATCAAAGTTGACTATTCGCAAAAGTGGTTGAATCATCATTGGCGGAGTATTCAATCAGCTTATGGTCGGGCACCTTTCTTTGAATATTATGCGGATGAATTGGAGAAAGTTTTATTCTCGAAGCATACCTATCTATATGATCTAAACTATCAATTGCTGTCAATGTGTCTCAGGTGGTTGAAGTGGAATGTGACAGTAGAGGAAAGTTTGGCGTACGAAAAAACGATAGATAATTCGATAACCGACTTACGATCATTGATAAACCCAAAGAAAACTGACATGGAAGAGAAGTTTTATAAATCGATCGCCTATACTCAGGTATTTGGCAGTACGTTTGTAAAGAACCTCAGTCTCATCGACCTGATTTTTTGTGAGGGACCTGCTGCCAGCCGACTGATTGAAGCGTCAGCAATAGCGAAATGAACAAATAAGGTTTCGATTGCGTTAGTTTTCCAAGTAAATCTTCGCCATTTGATAGCATGAGAACACACAAAAAATTTTACATTTACATTAATCACTTACAATTTTTCTATGGAAGCTAAATTTTCCAACCGGGTCAAGGAGGTAATATCACTTAGTCGTGAAGAAGCCCTGCGCCTTGGTCATGATTACATTGGCACTGAACATCTCGTTCTCGGCATGGTGCGCGAAGGAGAAGGTGTTGCAGTAGGTGTGCTTAAGAAACTAGGCGTACCACTGGATGAACTCCGAAACGAGATCGAAAAAATATCAAAAGGAACAGCAACCCATCAGATTAAAAACCTGGCGAACATTCCCCTTACTAAAGCTTCAGAGAAAGTACTCAAGATTACCTATCTGGAAGCTAAGATCTTTAAAGCTCAACTTATTGGAACGGAGCATTTATTGCTTTCCATTCTTCGCGACCAGGATAATCTGGGTACTCAGATATTAAACAAATTTGATGTTAACTACGAGACGGTAAAAGAAATGCTGGAATACCAAAGTGAAGGGCCAATGGCCGCTCAAGATACAGACGATCCGGATGATGATGCATCCAAAATTTTTGGTGGTGGCGCTGGTCAAGGTGGAGCAGGCAAAGAGAAGAAGGGCGCAGAGAAATCACGAACACCTGTGCTTGATAATTTCGGTCGTGACCTAACCCGTATGGCCGAGGACAACAAGCTCGATCCTATTGTGGGTCGTGAAAAAGAAATTGAACGAGTAGCACAAATTCTTTCGCGCAGAAAGAAAAACAATCCGATATTAATTGGTGAGCCCGGTGTAGGTAAGACTGCGATTGCAGAAGGACTCGCCCTTCGCATCATTCAGAAGAAAGTTTCGCGCGTTTTGTTTGGCAAACGTGTGGTGACTTTAGATTTAGCGTCACTCGTTGCCGGAACAAAATACCGCGGTCAGTTTGAAGAACGCATGAAGGCGGTAATGAACGAACTGGAAAAATCGCCTGATGTGATTTTGTTCATTGACGAATTACATACTATAGTAGGAGCAGGTGGAGCCTCAGGTTCGCTTGATGCTTCGAATATGTTCAAGCCAGCATTATCACGCGGAGAGATTCAATGTATCGGAGCAACAACATTGGATGAGTACAGACAATATATAGAGAAGGACGGTGCTCTCGCCCGCAGATTCCAAATGGTAATGGTCGATTCAACAACCGTTGATGAAACGATTCAGATTCTGGAAAACATCAAAGAGAAATACGAAGATCATCATCATGTAATCTATACAAAAGAGGCAATCGAAGCCTGCGTTAAATTCTCAGATCGCTACATCAGCGATCGGTATTTACCAGACAAAGCCATCGATGTACTAGATGAAGCGGGAGCTCGTGTACACATCAACAACATTCATGTGCCGGAAGACATCGTGAAGTTTGAAGATGCGATTGAAGATGTGAAGAAAGAAAAGAACCGGGTTGTAAAAAGCCAGAAGTACGAGGAGGCAGCCCAACTTCGCGATAAGGAGAAAAAACTGATTGAGCAATTAGATACCGCAAAAGCAAAGTGGGAAGAAAAAACCCGTACAGAAAAGTACACGGTTAACGAAGAGAACGTTGCCGATGTAATTGGTATGATGACAGGTATCCCGACCAATCGGATTGCTCAAAAGGAAAGCAATAAGTTGCTCAACATGTCAAACGAGTTGAGCGGAAAAGTAATTGGACAAGAAGAGGCAATTAAGAAATTAACAAGAGCCATTCAACGCACGCGTGTTGGTTTGAAAGATCCACGCAAGCCCATAGGTTCTTTTATTTTCTTAGGTCCAACGGGTGTTGGTAAAACAGAGTTGGCCAAGGTGCTGGCTACCTATCTTTTTGATAAAGATGAATCTTTGATCCGTATCGACATGAGTGAATACATGGAGAAGTTCTCTGTGTCACGATTGGTTGGTGCACCTCCGGGATACGTTGGATATGAAGAAGGTGGGCAATTAACCGAGAAAGTAAGACGCAAGCCTTATTCAGTTGTTTTGCTTGACGAGATTGAGAAAGCCCATCCGGATATTTTCAATATTCTCCTTCAGGTACTTGACGATGGTATTCTTACCGATGGTTTAGGAAGAAGAGTTGATTTTAGAAACACCATCATCATCATGACCTCCAACATTGGGGTGCGTGACTTAAAAGATTTTGGAACAGGTATTGGTTTCTCAACTGTAGCCAAGCGCGAATCGGAAGAAGAACAAATGAAATCAACCATTCAAAGTGCGTTGAAGAAAGTGTTCAGTCCGGAGTTTCTGAATAGATTGGATGATGTGATTGTGTTCAACTCATTGCAACGTCAGGATATTCATAAGATCATCGATATTACCTTAGGCAAATTGTTCAAACGCATTGAGCAACTTGGGTATACCATCGAGCTTACGGATAAAGCGAAAGATTTTCTGGCAGAAAAAGGATATGATCAGCAATTTGGAGCACGGCCTTTAAACAGAGCCATCCAAAAATATCTGGAAGATCCGGTAGCAGAAGAAATGCTCAAGGGCGAATTGGAAGAGGGCGGTATCATTCTTGCCGACCATGATGGAAAAGGCGATGTCCTTACAATTAAAGCGAAGAAGCCAAAGGCATCTTCGAAAGAGAAAAAAGAATAAGCACCTATAGGGCCCATCTATTTTGTAAACGACTCCAATTGAGCAATCAGTTGGAGTTCGTTTTTTTAGCACGAACTCTAATTACATTTTCTGTAATTTGAGCCTTCAAAACTCGAAGGAGAAATGGACGAATTGGATAAATCATTGCCTTTTGCGGAAGGGGTTGTGGCTGCCGAAGAAACGGGTAAAAATCCGGATCAGAAAAACTGTTTAAACTGTGGTGCTCCATTACACGGAACATTCTGCCATCAATGTGGTCAAAAGAATCTACCACGAAGGCAAGACATTGGCGATTTCATTGTCAATTTCGTAAGCTCATTCTATAGTTTCGAATCAAAATTTTTCAAAACGTTTGGCTTTCTGCTTTTTCGGCCCGGCAGGATTATAAATGATTACAATGCCGGCAAACGTGAGAGTTATTACCATCCGGTTAGAATGTATGTATTCCTCAGTTTTATTTTCTTTCTGGTATTATCGTTTATTCCCGATGAAGATAAAATTAATATAAACCAAGATGGCAAGGAATTAACGAGTGAACAAAAGAAGGAATTACTGGATACGCTTAAAGTCAATTTGGATCCTGTGGTTATGAAGAACATCGATTCAACTAATTTTGATGGATCATTTAATTGGTCAGATGCAGACCCCAAAACAATTGAAGAATATGATTCGATTGAAAATCTAAAACCAATTGCCAAACGTGATGGTAAAATTGAGCGGTACTTCACCGAAAAAATGATCAAAATAAAACAAGAAAATGGCGATGATGATAAGGCCATTATAAAAAAATTCTTTCAAAGTTTTGTAGAGAACATCCCGCGGATGATTTTTATTTTACTTCCGATCTTTGCGTTAATTCTCAAAGTACTGTACATCCGCAGAGATTTTTATTTTTCGGAACACCTGGTTTTTTCAGTGCTTATTTATGATTTTATGTATTTGATCGGTACCATTGCTTTACTATGCAAAATGGTAAGTTGGCTTGATTGGATGCCTCCATTATTATCCATTGTCGGATTTTTCTATTTGTACAAAGCGATGCGCAAAGTCTACAAGCAATCGAGAGGGAAAACGATTTCTAAATTTCTATTGCTGAATTTTATATTCTTCATTTGCCTCATGATCGGGTTTACCGTTAATGCGTTCATCACCTTAATTCTCATGTAATGGTCTTTAATTCCAAACCACCTTTAGCAGAGCGCATGCGCCCTTCCACTTTGGAAGAGTTGGTGGGACAGGAACATCTTACCGGCCCGAACGGGGTTATTCGAAAAGCAATTCAATCGGGAAACATTCCTTCCATGATTTTGTGGGGACCTCCCGGTGTGGGCAAAACAACCATTGCAAATATTATTGCCAACGAAGTGAAGAAGCCCTTTCATACCTTAAGCGCAATCAATGCAGGTGTAAAAGATATTCGTGAGGTAATTGAAAAAGCAAAGCTTTCTCCACGCTCCATTTTATTTATTGATGAGATCCATCGTTTCAATAAATCACAGCAGGACGCTTTGCTAGGAGCTGTTGAAAAAGGAACTATTACTTTGATTGGTGCCACCACTGAGAATCCATCGTTTGAAGTTAATTCAGCTTTGTTATCACGAAGCCAGGTGTACATATTAAAATCATTAGGCGAAACGCAATTGCTAAAGCTCATTGATCAGGCATTGACGCGTGATGAAGAATTTAAGAAGAGAAAAATCACTATCAAAGAGCACCAGGCACTCCTTAATATTTCCGGAGGTGATGGAAGGAAACTTTTAAATCTGGTTGAGCTGATCTGCGAATCTGTACAAGGTGATGTAACCATTACAGATGCATTGGTCATGGAACTCGCACAAAAACACATTGCCATTTATGATAAGAGTGGCGAGCAACACTATGATGTTATTTCAGCATTCATAAAATCCATCCGCGGAAGCGACCCCAATGCCGCGCTTTATTATTTAGCACGGATGATTGAAGGTGGTGAAGATGTAAAATTTATTGCACGCAGATTGGTAATCCTTTCTTCCGAAGATATAGGGAATGCCAACCCAACTGCATTGATTATGGCAACGAGCACCTTTCAAGCTGTGGATGTAATTGGTTATCCGGAAGCACGAATTATTTTAGCGCAGTGTGTTACCTACCTTGCCAGCTCATCTAAAAGTAATGCGAGTTACATGGGCATTGCGAATGCACAGAAGGCGGTAAGCGAAACGGGAGATTTACCGGTGCCTTTGTCGGTTCGAAATGCGCCAACAAAGTTGATGAAAAATTTGGATTACGGAAAAGGCTATGAGTATGCGCACAGCAACGAAAACAATTTTGCCAACATGGAATTTCTTCCACCCGAGCTAAGTGGAAGTAAATTTTACGACCCCGGAAATAATCCGCGTGAAGAAGAGTTAAGAAAGTATTTGAGGAGTTTGTGGAAAGAGAAGTATGGGTATTGACTGGTTGCCAGATGCCGGTGACTGGCAACCGGTAACTGACAACAATTCCAAAACCATATAAAGAGTAGAGTCATAAATATGAACACCGCCTTTTATTGATAGAAGCAGATGGATCAACAGCGAATTATATTAGAATCATCCCCAGCTTACCTTTTGGTTTGTCTTGCACTGGCATTGGGCTTTGCTTTCTTGATGTATCAAATAAAAGGTCCGTGGACGAAGACATGGAAATGGATTTTATTTGGCATGCGTGCAGTGCTGGCCTTCTTCCTTATGTTTCTTTTGCTGGGACCAATCGTAAAACAAATCAACAATTTATTTGAGAAGCCTGTATTGGTTTTTTTATACGATACCTCTTCTTCGGTTAAAGAAGGAAGTGATTCAACGTCTATTCAAAAACTTTCTGATCAACTCTCGGAAACAGTTAAAGCAGCAAACGAAAAAGGATTTGATACTAGAATCAGTAATCTCAATGGCGATGAGGGTTCATTGCAAAAACTCAACGAAACTACTTCCGATTTAAGTGGAGGGTTGAAAAAAATATCCAATCAATATGAAGGCAGAAACATTCATGCAGTAGTTTTGGTTTCGGATGGAATTTATAACCAGGGTGTTTCGCCCCTGTATGCTTCGTATCCTTTTCCAGTTTATACCTTAGGTCTTGGTGATACGCTTGAACGAACAGACATTGCTGTTAAAAATCTGATGTACAATAAAATCGCGTATCAGGGAAACAGATTTCCGGTGCGTGTTGAATTGATGGTAAAAAATCTTCCGAATCAAACCATTGAAGTTTCTCTTTTAAAGCGAGGAAAGCTGTTGGATAAGCAAACCAAAAATTCTTCGGATGATCAATTTCTATTGTATGATTTCCAACCACAGGCTGATGAGCAAGGTATTCAGAAATTAGACGTGCAGGTGGAAATTAAAAATGGTGAATACAACACACGCAATAATCAAGCTTCGATTTTTATTGAAGTCGTAGAGGGCAAAAAGAAAATACTTTTTGTATCCGCAGCTCCGCACCCCGATAGCAAGGCACTTCGGGAGGTAATTGATAAAAATTCAAACTATGAATTCTTGCTCCACATACCCGGAGTATCAGAGCAACCGGCAAGCGTGCTTCAACCGGAGCAGATCGATCTCGTTATTTTTCACCAGTCACCCGCTCTTCGGGGAAAAACAAAGGAGCTGTTTCAAAAATTTTCTGTAAGTAAAACATCTCTGTTTCTTATACTTGGTCAGCAATCCGACTTGCAAACTCTTGCCAAGCTCAACATGCCCATAACTTTTGAAACTCCTCCGCGGGATTTTGATGAAGTATTGCCTGTTGTTAATTCAACGTTTTCTAACTTTTCTATTTCACCAGAAGCCAGTGCTGTTTTAGAAAACTATCCACCGGTTTCTGTTCACTTTGGGAAAATAAAAATCAGCGCTACTGCCAGCCCAATATTGTATCAGCGCATCGGAAACATGGCCACCCAAAAAATGTTGCTTGGAGTTGATGAGCAGAACAATCGCAAGATTGGGTTTATGTTAGGAGAGGGTCTATGGCGATGGCGCTTAAACGAATTTGATCGAAACGAAAACACAATTGCCTTCGATGAGATTTTTGGTAAACTCATACAATACCTGAGTACAACCGATGACAAACGAAAGTTCAAGAGCTACCCCATCCAGCAGGAATTTTCAGAAACACAACCCGTTGTTTTTGAAAGTCAGGTGTACAACGATTTGTACGAACCTGTTTACGGCAATGCTGTAGACATTGAACTGACAGACGAGAATAGCAAGAAAACGAAGTACAACTATACATTAAGCCTTGGCAATGAGCGCTACACCGTAGGTAATTTGAAAGAAGGTGTGTACAAGTACAAATCAAAAACATCGGTCAATCAAAAGAGTGAGGAAGTGAGGGGCGAGTTTGCAGTTGTTGCCCGACAGGCAGAGTTGCAAAATCTTAAAGCTGATTTTGGTTTGCTTCGAAAACTGTCTGCGAATACCGGTGGAAAGTTTTACTCTTCTACACAAGCCAATCTCTTACAAAAGGATCTGACATCAAATGAAGCAAAACAGTTGATTCATACCGAGGAGACTTATAATTCCATCATCAATCTAAAGTGGGTATTTGTATTGCTCTTACTTCTTGTAAGTACAGAGTGGTTTTCCAGAAGGTATTTCGGAGGTTATTAATTTTACTCTCAATCCGCATTGTCTTGAAAAAAATCGGGACACTAATTTTATTAACGCTTAGCGTTCACCTTGTTTCAGCACAGAATTGGTTTTTCAACAAAGCCGATAGTGCCGATCAGCGTATGTTTCCTAAATATGGTTTTGTGCAACTCCGGTATCAGCATGGTGGCTTTTTACCCAGTGGAGTGGATGAGGTTGAATATATTGAAAAAAATCCTTTCAATGCCATCGATATCCGGTATGGCTTAACAGGGTATGGAAGAAAGAAATGGCAACAGCTGCATCACTATCCTACCTTCGGAATAGGAGTTACAAAATTTTTCTTTCAACCGAATGATAACATTTTTGGGAATCCATTCGCAACCTATTTATTTTTTAACGAAAGCATTGTTCGATTTAAAAAATCCAAAATCACATACAACTTTGATGTAGGCTTATCCTATGGATGGAAGCCTTACGATTCACTAGACAATCCTGAACAAAGGGTAATTGGTTCTTCCGTTAATTTTGTTTTCATGCTGGCGCTTCAATACGAATTCAAAATCTCAAACCGACTGGATGGAATTATTGGGGCAAACCTTAACCATATGTCGAATGGCAGAATAGTTTCACCCAACAGAGGGGTGAATTTATATGCAGGCAATGTATCGCTGCGTTATAAATTAAGACCATCAAAACAAAAGAAGTATACTGGTGGTGATCTTACTTTTATGCCACCACCCAATATTTATCATGACATCGATCCATTTAAATCGATGATCGAGTTTTATGGTGTCGCAGCTGCTGGCGTAGCAACAACCTTTAAAAATAAAAACAATCACATTTACTACTTAGTCTCGTCTTTGACATTGGATGCAGCAAAACATTATAGTTATTCCGGAAAGCTGGGCGCAGGGCTTGACTTATTTTATGATGGATCGCTTAAAGAGGATTATGAATCAGAATATCCATCGGGGAACATACCTTCTCATCTTCTGTATTGGCCTGGCGTTCATCTTTCACATGAATACATGGTGCATCGGTGGACGCTGGTTACGCAAGCAGGATTGAATTTAAAAGTGCCGAAAGACAAAGGTATTTGGTATGCTCGCCTTGGTTTACGTTATGATCTATCGAAAGTAATTTTTGTTCGTGCCAGTGTAAGGCTGTATCAGAAATTCTATTCTGATTTTGTAGAATGGGGAGTTGGGTATTCGTACTATAAAGTCAAAAAATAAAAAACGGTGGCACTGCTTTAAAAAAGACTAACAATAAAATAATACGTCATGATAAAGCATGCAATGAGTTTAAGAAGCGTGCCGACAAGAAATCCAATAAAGGACCCGAGAGCCGCTCTCCAAGCCTGATGCATACTTTTGTTTGCTATTATCTCTCCGATGAATGCACCTACTAAGGGTCCGAGAAAAATTCCTACAGGGCCAAACCAAATACCCACAAATATTCCGATGGTACTTCCCCAAATTCCAAACTTGCTACCTCCCCATTTTTTGGTTCCGTATGCAGGGGTAACATAATCCAGCACCAATAAAACAATCACTACGCCCGCCCACAACCACAAGAAGGTTGCCGTGAAGGGCGGAAGTGTTTTGAGTTGCTGCAATAACAAGCCAACCAAACAAAGTGGTGGGCCGGGTAGAGCAGGAATAATACTGCCAGCTAAACCAAGCAATATCATGACGATGCCGAGTATTATCCAAAGAATATCCATTGACAAAAGGTATTGACTTAACAATTACAAAGTCTAAGGTAAAGCTAAAATTTCCAAAAGGTATTGTGTAAGAACCATCAGATTACAATTGATTTGTCAATCAAGATTTAGTTTGGTTCTTTTGCGGCTATGTCTTTAACGAGAAAGCGCATTGCCATTTTCGCTTCCGGTAGCGGAACCAATGCTGAAGAAATTTTAGCGTACTTCAATCGTCACTCAACCATTCAAGTGGTGTTGTTGCTCAGCAATAATCCATCAGCATTTGCTTTGGCTCGGGCCGATAAGTACAATGTACCTACTAAAGTATTTACCAAAGCGCAATTCAAAGACTCGATCGTTGTTCTCACCTGGCTTCAAGAGAAGGAAGTCAGTCATATTGTGTTGGCTGGTTTTATGTGGCTTGTGCCTTCCTATCTAACACAACATTATCCAGACAAAATCATCAACATTCACCCAGCCTTACTACCGAAATTTGGTGGAAAAGGAATGTACGGCATGCGCGTCCACGAAGCCGTAAAATCGGAAGGTGAAAATGAAACAGGTATCACCATACACCTGGTCAATGAAAAGTATGACGAGGGGAGAATTCTATTTCAGGCAAGCTGTGAAGTTTTAGAAGCGGATTCACCCCGACAAATTGCAGATAAAGTACATGCACTGGAGTACGCTCATTATGCGAAGGTAATTGAGCGGTGGATAAACGATTGACTTCTATTTACATTACAATCGATTTCACTGGTTAATCTGCCGTAGCATTAGAAGCCAGTGTCATGTAGAAACTTTAGAACAACGTAAGGGCTTGTCCTTAAATTTACCATGATCATAATCCGTGTTTCAACAGTCTACTTGTTGCTGCTGATTTTCAGGTTGGGATAATATTCATTCATTTGGTATCTTCAACAAATAAAGCACGCTTCAGGCTTTAGGTAATTGCTATAAAATTTCGTCATAATGGATTCATCCCTTACATGCCCTTGTTTTATCTGTTCTAAAAACTATCTTGCGGAGTTTAAGTACAACCGTTTGTAACGCTTATGAAACTTTTTACGTGTTGCCAATAATTCTTACCATGAACGACATCATCAGGCATTTGCCTGCTGTAATTTATGAGTACACAATCCATCCCGATGGAACCAATCGCTTTACCTTTATCAGTGAAGCCTCTGAGGCAATATTAGGCGTTACACCCGAGGCTGTGATGAAAGAAGCTTCCATTATGGATTCCCTTATTCATGAAGAGGATTTTGCAACATTAGCTGAGCGTTCGAACGAAAGTTATAAGCAGGAAGGCGAACTGAACTGGCGCGGCCGGATGATTATTCGGGGCGAAGAGCGCTGGATGGAAGTACGATCAAACCACGAAATAGATGAGTTTGGTGTAACCATTCGAAGAGGAATTATTCAGGATATAACCGAGCGAAAAAGTTCGGGCAAAGAAAGCGAGATCCGCTATCAGGGTTTGGTAGAGCGATTACCGATGGGCATTGCTATCCATATTCATGGTAAGCTTGTTTTCGCAAATGCACACGCTCAGCTTATTCTGGGGGCACAGAAATCAAGTGATATTATTGGTACGCATGTGATGAACTACATTCATCCCGACTACCGTGAAAATCTATTAGAGCGAGTTCGCGAGGTTGCAGCCGGAGCCGGAGTGCCAGCACCAATGATCGAGCAAAAATTTATTCGTGTTGACGGAAAGGTAATTGATGTTGAAGCGATGGCGTTTCCTTTTATTTTTAAAGGAGCTCCTTCCGTGCAGGTTATTTTTCGAGACATTACTGAAAGGAAAATTACCGAAGCGCGTGTCAAGAAAAATGAAACACTCTTCTCACAACTTTTCCAGAATATACCGATGGCAGTTGTAATGCTCGATGAATCCGGAAAAGTGCAGCAAATCAACAAAGGATTTGAAGCCATGTTTGGCTATGATGTGAGTGAATTGAAAGGAAAGAATCTGAATGATACTATTGTTCCGGATGAGTTAAGAAATGAAGGTGTTGATTTAAACAATCTCATTACAGCCAATCAGGTCGTGCGATTGGAAACCATTCGCAAACATAAAAGTGGAAATGTATTAAGTGTTATTCTTTACGGTATGCCGGTTGTGCTGGGTAAACAAACTATCGGTATTTATGGAGTGTATGTTGATATCACCGATCGAAAGAAGGTTGAAGAAGAATTAAAGGTAAGGAATACCGAGCTTGATAATTTTGTCTATAAAGTTTCGCACGATCTACGCGCACCGCTATCATCTATTTTAGGATTGGTGAATCTGGCTAAACTTCCAGGCAATACAGACAACCCGATGGATTACATTGATATTATTGGAGACAAGGTAGAACACCTCGATCACTTTATTGGTGATGTACTTAGCCATTCCAAAAATTTGAAAATGGAAGTGAGCATTAGCAATGTAAACTTTGCGCAAATTATTGATCGCACGTTTAGTGAACTTAGTTACCTGGAAGGGGCCAACGAAATAATCCGGAATATTAAAATTGAAGGATCTGATTTTTATAACGATCCATGGCGTATCTCCGAAATTCTCCGAAATCTTATCTCAAACTCAATTAAGTACAGAAGTTTTGATAGCAAGACATCAGAGATCAGCATTAAAATTATAACCGATAACGTAAGAACAGAAATCAGTTTTGCCGACAATGGAATTGGGATTGATGAAGCAAGTCTCAATAAAATTTTTGAAATGTTCTATCGCGCCACAGAACAATCAGATGGCTCGGGCATAGGATTATACATTGTAAAAAATGCGGTTGATAAACTGGGCGGTCAGATAACAGTGGCGAGTAAGCTTGGAGAGGGGACCCGTTTCAATATTATATTGCCCAATCGAATTCAAAGTGTTGTGAGCAAGATAAGTTCGTTCGTCATAGAACCCCGATGAAGCTAGTAAAAGTGATCAGCAGTCAACACGAAAAAGAATTCCTGTTGCTGCCGGTGAAATTATATCAATCTGAGCCTAATTGGATACGCCCGTTAGATAAAGACATTGAGGCCGTATTCAACTCAAAAAAGAATAACGCTTTTCAGAACGGAGAATGTATCCGGTGGTTACTCTTAAACAATCACAGGGAAGTAATTGGTCGCGTTGCCGCTTTCGTTAATCATAAAACAACAACAAAGGGAAATGATCAGCCAACCGGTGGTATCGGATTCTTTGATTGTATTTACGATCAACATGCTGCCTTTATGCTATTCGATCAGTGTAAGCAATGGCTTCAAGAGAGAGGTATGGAAGCGATGGATGGCCCCATTAATTTTGGCGGCAGAGATCGATGGTGGGGTTTACTCATTGAAGGCTTTGATCGCGAACCTAATTACCTATGCAATTATAATTTTCCGTACTACGAAGAATTATTTCGCACGTATGGATTTCAGGCCTACTTCTACCAACTCACTTTCGGCAGACCGATGCAAGGGATGCTTGATCCAAAGATCAAGGAGAAATCATCCATCATAGAAAAGGATCGCGATTATCGTTTTGCTTATTTGCCAAAATCAGACACCACACTGGCGGAAAAAATCAGATATGTCTATAACAAGGCCTGGACAAATAGGGAAGAAATGAGTGAACTATCTGTTGAACAGGCCAAGCATATCGTGAAGCAGATGAAACCTGTGATCGATGAGAAATTAGTGTGGTTTGCATACTACAAGGATGAACCAATCGCATTTTTTATTTCATTGCCGGAAGTCAATCAAATCTTTAAGTATTTTAATGGCAAACTTGATTGGGTTGAAAAAGTGAAGTTTGTTTGGCATTCATTCCGAAAGACAAATCGCAAGGCCTTTGGTATTTTGTTTGGAATTATACCCGAACATCAGGGGAAAAATGTTGATGCCGGGCTGATTGAAAACTTCAGAAGAATGGCGCAGGCTGAAAATTTTCAATACACAGAATACGAAATGAATTGGATTGGAGATTTTAATCCAAAAATGATTCGAATTGCTGAGCAGGTTACTCCCAACATTGTGAAGAAACACGTTACCTTGCGTAAGCTATTTGATGCCACTAAGCCGTTTAGCAGAGCACCTATATTGAATAATTAATGAATCAGCCGGAAGAAGAAACACAGTCGGGATTTTTATTAAAGAACCTTGTGAGAGGACTGATCTGGCTGGTCGTTATTCTGGTTGCTTTTATTTATGCGGAAGATTTTATACAAGAAAATTTTACGCGACAGCTTCAGAATATTAAAGACAAGCCGCTCATCCTATACTCCATCTTCTTTGGTTCGGAGGCTGTGTTTGGCTTAATCCCTCCGGTGCTTTTTATGACCACCTGGAAACTTTTACTTAATGTTTCGCTGTCACAATATGTTGTTAATCTTAGCATTCTTTCTGTTATCTCGTTTGGCGCGGGTGTGTTGGGATATTTCATCGGAAAATATTTTTCGCGTACCCGGTTGTATCGAAAATTAGAATACAAATACTTCCGTCAATACAACCGACAGTTAAAAAAATACGGATCTTTTCTCGTATTGGTCGGTGCTCTAACACCAGTTCCATTTTCTGCAACATGCATGTTGGCCGGGTCTGTTGCCATTCCCTTTAAGCAATTTCTGTTAGCATGTTCTGCTCGTGTTTTTTATTTTGTGTTGTATGGCTGGATTGTGTGGAGCTTCCCAAATTTATTTCAGTAATAAGACTCAGATTATTTTCTTATAAGTCAATAGGGCTGCCACAAATGCAGGATATGAATTTATTCGTGCATTCGTGGTAATTTTTTGTATTGGGTCTACTTTTGAAAATCTTCTTTTGCCTTTAAGGCCCATTCTGCTTTTACATTCTCAAAATCTTTTAAGAATTTTTCATTTTGAAATAGCAGGTTCACAAATTGTCTTGCAAATATTCGGGAAGTTTCCGAATCAGTTGGAAAATGGACACCTAGTATTTCGCGCGAATGCGCCATGTCATAAGCATCTTTAATAAAGATGTCTGTGAATTGTGGAGCAAGTTCTTGATACAGGTAGGCATTGATATACGAATTAGCAGCATGGCCGCTCGGATACGCAGCCCAATCAGTTTCTTGTAGATTTTTTATTTCTGGATCAATTGCATGAGGTCTGATTCGGGCATATTTAAATTTTAACGACCAGATAAAGTAGCTGGCGTCACGCCATATGTTCGCCATAAAATCCGCTGTAACCGGAAGTGTTTCAGGATTAAACCAGGAACCTGTGGATCGGCCAATGAAGAAAAGATTATTTCGGTAGCGTGAATAGGTTGAGTCGCTTGGCTTAACGCTTAGATTAAAATAGACATCGGCCATATAAAGACTGGTTCTTACGTCCTCGACTGATCGATGTTTTTGTATTGCTAATAAGTAATTTATTTCAGCACGTGTCTGATCCGAACTATTGGCAGGAACATCAGGAAGTTTAAAATCATCAAGTGTAATATTCTGAAGGTAAACGGGCTTGAGGCTTAGTCGCTTTTCAATGGCCTCTTTGCTCGTAAAGAATTTCTGTTTATCGATTTCAGCATTGGAAGGATTTGGCTTGGGACTAAAGGTGGCAAGCTGTTTATAGTGACCACGAGATGGAGTTAGTTGGCTATGTGCACTATTTATTTTTTGTTGGCCGTAAGTAATAAGAGTTGCCAGGAAGAAGAAGAGAAGTAATGATGTTAGTTTTTTCATGTTTTTGTGTTTACCTGAGGATGACGGAGAAGTGCTTAAAAAGACGCATGGAATATTTTGCGTCTTTGGATTCAGGATGCCGTCAGTATTTGTGGGTGATAAGGAATCACTCATGAACAAACGTCAAACTAAATAATTAAAGCTATGGAGAATTATGTTGATCCGGGCAGCTGTTGCGATGGCGATTGCTGTGGAGGCATCACCATGGGGTGTTGCTAATTTTAAAACGGGGTGGGGCTCATGCTCCACTCTGTTCTTAAAGGTATTCTTCTGTGGGAGCGTTTGTACAATTGCAAGGACTTCTGTTTTCACATACGATTACATTTCCGTAAGCATCCATTTTAATATGGTATTGTTCTTCCATTTTCTCCTTCAGCATTTGGCGCGCACGCTGAACTCTTGACTTTGCACCCGAATAGGAAATGTTAAGTTTATCAGCAAGGTCAAGCTGCGTGAGATTTTTGAATTCTGTTAACTCGATAGCTTCGCGATACTTTTCAGGAAGGGTTAACAGCATTTCATTCAGGCAGGATGAAACGCAATCATTCAAACCAGTCGGATTACTTTCCCAATCAAGATCGTAAGGTTGAAATGATTTCGCCTGTGCCCGGAAATGATCGGTGATGGTGTTGCGCGTGATCTGATAAATCCAACTGATAATTTTTTCGTCATCCTTTAATTGATCAAGTCTTGAATGTATTTTCAGAAATACATCCTGAACAATATCTTCCGCTAACGCTTTATCTTTTACTTTATAATAAACAAAGCTTTTTAATTCCTGTTGGGTTTTAGTCCAGGGGATGCTCTCCAATGCTTTCATAGTGTTTCCTGTTTTCTTTCTCAGATAAATACTCACATACCTGTTCAACACTTGCTTTCGCTGTTCGGCCAACACCAATTAACGTTGCTGAAGCAAACCCGGTCCAGTTTCCATAACCAACAAGCCAAAGCCCTTCAACTAACTTGGACTTTGTTCCGTTTGTGTCTGCTTTACCTTCATCATTAACAACATTCAACGAAGTCAAATGTTGAAGTGAAGGTTTGAAACCTGTGCAAAAGATAATAACATCTATTTTTTCTTCGTGCCCATCAGACCAGATCAGTGCATCCTCTGTATAGCGATCAAAAGGTCTTAGACTTTTCAAAACTTTTCTAGCTCTTGCTTCTTTGACGGATTCTACCATTACAATATCACCGAGTGAAGGAGCTTTGTATCGTTGACCTGATTTCTGCGCTTCATACATTTGAGTAGCGGCATCAAAGAGATAACGACCATCAATATGATCAGGAAGAAAATGCGGTTCTTTTTGTGTGATCCACAAGGTACCTGTCACTTTTGAAACTTCGGCTAAGATTTGTGCACCAGAATTTCCTTCACCAACAATGGCCACCCGTTTGCCAACAAAATTATCAGGGGAATAGTATTGACTGGAGTGAAGTACTTGTCCTTTAAATAATTCATTGCCTTTAATGTGAGGTATGAATGGATTAGAAAAAGAACCAGTCGTACTGATTACAGCTTTCGAAAAGTATAAGCCATTTGAGGTTTCCAATGTGAATTCATCTTCCTCTTTGAATACCTTTAAAACTTTCACTGGCCGGATAACCGGAAGTTTATATTTTGTCTCGTAATACTTTAGGTATTCGATAGCAACATCGCGCGAAGGATAATGATTGCTTCCTCCCGTCATGATCAACCCGGGCAATGAACTCCATTGTGCCGGAGAAAATAAACGCAATGATCTCCAGGTATGAAGCCACGCTCCTCCAGATTCTTTTTGATTATCGAGAATGATGTAAGACAAGCCAGCGCGCCTTAGGTAATATCCTATTGACAAACCACTTTGCCCTCCACCAATTACAATAACATCGAACCGGTTATTCATTTGACTAAACTGATGTTGTTGAATATAATTTCTTCTTAAACCAGAAAGCAAAATTTACTAACAGGATTAATGCAGGCACTTCAATGAGCGGCCCGATTACACCTGCAAAGGCCTGGCCCGAGTTAATTCCAAAAACACCAATGCCAACAGCAATGGCCAATTCGAAATTGTTGCCGGTTGCTGTGAATGAAACAGAAGTATTCTCTTCATAATTCGCCCCAAGTTTTTTCGAGAGAATAAAACTAAGAACAAAAATGACGATGAAGTAAATGACTAATGGAATGGCGATACGAATAATGTCAAACGGTATTTCCAGAATCGTTTTGCCTTTCAAACTAAACATGATTACGATGGTGAAGAGCAACGCAATCAAGGTCAGTGGACTAATCCTGGGAATTACATTTTGTACATACCATTCTTCTCCTTTTACCTTCTTAAAAGTGAAACGTGTTAAAAAACCAGCAAGGAATGGAACACCAAGAAACAGAAACACACTCTTCGCTACATCGCTCATGCTCACATCAACAACAGAACCTTTGATGCCAAAGTAAGGAGGTAACACGGTGATGAAGATCCACGCAAACAAACTATAGAACAGCACTTGGAAAATACTGTTGAGTGCCACCAACCCTGCAGCATATTCTTTATCGCCCTTAGCAAGATCATTCCATACCAACACCATCGCGATGCATCGCGCAATGCCAATGAGAATTAAACCGATCATGTACTCTGGCTTATCGCGAAGAAAAATAATGGCAAGGAAGAACATGAGAATCGGACCGATGATCCAATTCAAAAGCAAAGACAGGCTAATGACTTTTACATTTTTGAATACCTTTCCTAAGTGTTCATACCGCACTTTTGCAAGCGGAGGAAACATCATGATGATAAGACCTGCAGCAATTAATAAATTAGTAGTTGCGAATTGAAACGGCTGCATCAATTCTTCCATCGGTAAAAAATTTCCAAGACCAACACCGAGAAGCATGGCCAGGAAAATCCAAAGGGTAAGGTAACGGTCTAAAAAACTAAGTTGTTTTTGATTGCTCATCTTACACCAACTTTACCTGTGAAAACGCAAAGAATATTTCACGCCCGATTTGATGAACTCGTTCGGCATACTTTTCAGTTTCCTGGGATGTGCCATCAAACTCTTTTGGATCATCGTATGTAAGTGCAATTCGTTTTGTTGCACCCAATACCAACGGACAGTTTTCATCAGCATGCGAGCAGGTCATAACAGCCGCGAAATTCTGATTGTGATTAAACGGATCATCATATTTTTTAGAAAAGGCAATGACGGGTGGAGCATAATCCGAGAATCGAACTTCGTAGATTGGATTATCTCCTTCTTTTGTTGTGATAATATTGAAGCCCGCATCTTGCATTGCTTTCACCGCTCTTGGATTGAAAGCTGTGGCTTCCGTTCCGCCAGAGAAGCATTCTACTTTGGACATGCCATAATAGTAAGCAGCAGCTTGCGCCCACAGTTGTGAAAGATGACTTCTTCGCGAGTTGTGGGTGCATATAAAATTTAAGTAAACCGTTTTATTTGCCGCAATTTTACTCTGAACAAACTGCGTTAATTCGGTAAGCGTTTCTTTTCGCTCGTTTGAAATCTGATCGAATTCTTTTTTGAATTGATCAACTTTCAAAATTAAAGATGAAAATAGTGTTGTGTTTTGGGCGGAAGACATAGATAAGGTATTCAGTATGGTTAAAATAAATTTGGATTGTTAATCACAGCATCCCGGAGCGCAGCACGCTTCAGGTTTTTCAGCATAGACAGTGATACTAAAAATACCCGTGTCGCCATTCTTAAAATGATTCATCGCATCTGCGGATAAGTATTCTTTCAGAATTTCGTCTGGCAAGGTGATTCGCTTCTCTTTTTGAACGCTGATGTTGGTAAAGCCTGCGTCTTTTATGATGGATAGGTATTCGTCTTTTTGAATCGCTCCCGAAACACAACCGGCATACATCTCTGCACTTTTCTGCAATCCTTCCGGAAGATCGCCCACCAATACAATATCGGAAACACTAAAATGACCACCTTCTTTTAACACACGAAAAGTTTCAGCGAAGGCTTGTTTCTTATTCGGCACTAAATTCAAAACGCAATTGCTCACAACAACATCCGCAATGTTTCCAGCCAGCGGCATATTCTCAATGTCGCCTTGTCTGAACTCTACATTTGTAAAGTCTAGTTTCTCAGCATTGGCTTTAGCTTTCTCAATCATCTTATCCGTAAAGTCAATGCCAATTACCTTACCTGTTTCTCCTGCTATGGAACGCGCAACAAACGCATCGTTGCCTGCACCCGAGCCAAGATCGACTACGGTGTCGCCTTCTTTTATCAATGCGAATTCTGTCGGCAAGCCGCAACCTAGTCCGAGGTCTGCATCTGCTACGTAACCTTCAAGTTTAGAGTAATCATCTGCCATTACAGTGTAGTCGACTGTTGAGCATCCACAGGTTGCACCGCAGCAACTGGCTTCGTTCGATTCTTTGCTTTGCTCAGCAATCTGACTGTATTTTTCTTTTACCAGTTGCTTGAGTTGTTCAGATGTTTCAGTTGTCGTCATAAAGTTATTTTTAAGTTATCGTAATATTGCGATCATTAAAGTCAAAAAAAATAGTTAGCAGCAATTCGGTTCTTTGTAGCTCTCGAATAAATCGGCCACGGCTTTCTTAGCCTTGTTCCAAACCTTCTCGTCAATGCAATAGCAAACGGAAGGTCCTTCGATATCTCCTTTAATCAAACCTACTTTTTTGAGTTCTTTAAGATGTTGTGATACGGTTGACTGCGACAAAGGAAGCTCATCCACAATATCTCCACACACACACGATTTCGATTTGATGAGAAATTGCAGAATGGCAATTCGAGCAGGATGACCTAAGGCTTTGGTGAGAAGCGCCAGGTCATTTTGGTTTTTTGTGAATTCTTCTGTTTTAGTAAGTCCCATATGCTTGTAATCGTAATATTACGATTAAAGTTTCCTTTAGGCTGAAAATTTGTTCGACTTTTTTGAAACAGGAATACCTTTCACGCAAAGACGCAAAGTTTGAACAGCCAAGAACGCAAAGACTTTTGATCAGGAATCACCTCGCGATGAGAATTTCTTTGCGCCCTTTGCGAGATTTTCTTAGCGTCTTTGCGTGAACCTGCCGATGCTCGGCTTCATCAAAATGAAATGATCTTCCTAAAACTTCCTTCCAAAGATTTTGTTAAACGCGTAACTTCGCCCCGCGAAATTATATTATGAAAAACAAAACAGGCGTATTGTTAGTCAACCTCGGCACACCCGATAGTCCTTCGGTAAGCGATGTGCGTTCTTACCTTTCCCAATTCCTCAACGATCCGCGTGTTATTGATATTCCATGGCTGTTGCGCAAAATGTTAGTGAACCTGATCATCGTTCCCTTTCGCGCGCCCAAGTCGGCTAAAATTTATAAGAAGCTCTGGACAGAAAATGGATCACCTCTACTCTATTATAGCAACAAGGTAAAAGCATTGTTGCAAACCGAGCTTGGCAATGACTACGATGTTCATCTTGCCATGCGCTATAAAAACCCATCCATCCCAGCTGTGATGGAGACAATGCGAAAGCAGAACTACACAAAGATTGTTGTGTTACCTATGTTCCCTCAATATGCTTCTGCTTCAACTGGTTCAGCATTAGAAGAAGTGATGCGTGTGTTTAATACCTGGTGGGTCATTCCGGAAATAAAATTGATTAGTCAGTATTACGACCATCCTACCTTTATAGATGGATTAGAGGAACGTGCAAAACAATATGATCTCAATGAGTATGATCATATTCTCTTCTCTTATCACGGCTTGCCAGAACGACAGGTTGATAAGGTATATGGCGAAGGCTTGTGCTCCGACCACGATTGTGAAAATGAGATCACAGAAGAAAACAAGTATTGCTACAAGGCAACCTGTTACGCCACAACGCGATTACTCGTTGAACGATTAAATATTCCAAAAGATAAGTATACCGTTTGCTTTCAATCACGCCTCGATAAAAAATGGCTTGAACCATTTTCTGATAAGGTAGTAGAGGACTGTGCAAAGAAAGGTATGAAGAAGCTATTGGTCTTCTCGCCAGCCTTTACTGCTGATTGCCTTGAAACCATTATTGAAATAGGAGATGAGTATCAGGAAATTTTTCATTCGAATGGTGGAGAGAAAGTACAACTTGTTGAAAGTTTGAATGATCATCCGCTTTGGATTAGGTGTTTGAAGGAATTAGTTGTCAAAAATTAATGACAACATCCCGGAAGGCAATACAGTAAAAAGAAAAACAGTGAGCCATTTTCAGACTCACTGTTCACAATTAAGCGTTCGCGATAAAGGGTGATTTTTTGATATAGGTATTACTATCCAATTGTTCGATCAGAAAGGAAGCTATATCGGTAGCGCTTATCTTATTCCCAAGACAATCTTCTAAAGAAATCAGGACATCATTTTTTGCATCTGTAAATTCAATGTAAGGAACTCTCACTAAAGTCCAGTCTACATTACTTTTTGACAAAATGGTGTAGGTCTTTTGTCGATCATCCTGAATCATGGGAAAATTTGCTTTCATCCATTCGGTTGCGGCAATTGTCTCTTTACCTTTTTTATCAAAAGGCGTATCAACATTTATCCCTGCGACTAAAATGTAGCGATGAATTTTAAACTCAGCCATAACATTCAATACATTCAGTGTTGCCTGACTGGCTACAAGGGGCTCATCTTTCCGTTGACCCATGGTACTGATTATAGCCGTACAGTCTTTGGCCAATGACCGAATTACTTCAAGGTCTAAGGCATCACCTTTAATAATTTCAATAAGAGGATTGTGGAGCTGGAAATTTTCAGGATTCCTAAGCAGAATCTTTAGGCTATATCCTTGATTTAATAGTTGGGTGACGAGATATTTTCCGGTTCGGCCACCACCGCCTAACACGGCTACTTTAATTTTCTGTTTCATTATTTTCTTTATAAAATTTAAAAATCACGATTTTACTTAAGCCATCATTTGAATAGCATAAGCCACACAGGTCAACTGACTTGCGTGATGAAGATTCTAAATATTTATAAAGAGATTTTAATACTTCGAAGGTAAACAAATTTCTGAATGGGAACACAGACTGAAATATTGGACTATCATTACTTAATGTATTTTCCAAACCATTCAGCATATCTCGCATACCGATCTTTCCAATAGCTTGGCACTGTAAATCCGTGAAATTGATTGGGATAGATAATTAATTGAGTCGGTACATTAAGCGATCGCAGAGCCTGATACATTTGTTCGCTACCCACTGCAGGCACATTAAAATCATTTTGTCCGACCATATACAATGTTGGTGTCTTGATTTTATCGACATGAAAGAATGGATATGAAATCTTGATCCACTTATCTACATTCTTCCACGGCACACCCAACTCCAATTCATATTGCTGAATGTATTGATCAACGCCATACATCGAAAGTTGCAATGCACTGCCGGCTCCACTGGCTGCGGCTTTGAAGCGAGCATCGGTTGCAGTGGCGTAATCGGTAAGAATACCTCCGTAGCTCCAGCCGCCAATACCTAATCGATTGGGATCGGCCACACCGGTCTTTATTAAGTGATCAACACCAGCGAGTAAGTCAACCACTTCTTTATTTCCCCAATCGGCTGAAATGGCTTTTGCAAAAGCATAACCTCTTCCATTGCTTCCGCGATAATTAATGCATGCCACTGCATATCCTTGCGAGGCTAATATTTGTGGTGTTAGATCAAATTCATATTCATCTTGTGCAACCGGGCCGCCATGTATCCAAAGGATGAGTGGAAGTTTTTGATTGCGCGGTTTTCCGTTTGGCCAGTATAGCAATCCACCTATTGTTATGCCTTCTTTGTTATTATAGTTAAATCCGTCAACCGTAGCAAATGCATGTTGCGCTACAAACTCATCATTGTGATGGGTTAATTTTTTAAATTCATTTTTTTCGAACACATAAATTTCGATTGGGTGTTGTGAATCACTCATCAACACAGCCGATGAAGTTTCAGTGATGGGCTTGATAAAGGTAATACTCCTTTTTCCTTCGCTTTGTTTTTCATATTTCTTAGAAGCAACATCAAACGACATGATGTATCGTTCTCTGTCATCTTCAATCAGAGCGTAAATAGATTTTCCATCCATACTCCATTCAGGATTGTTGATAGGTCTGTCTAATTTTTCTGAAAGTAAAACGGGAGTACCACCATTAACACTAATCACAGCCAGTTGAGGCTGATCGTAACTGTCCCATTCGGGGGAAACCGATCTTAGGTAAGCAATCGATTTTCCATCGGGGCTCCAAACCGGATTGCTATCGAAATCAACCCATGTTGTTAATTGCCGGGCAGTGGCGTTTGCTTTAGCTTCGATAATCCAAATATCACTGTTCGTATTTCGATCGGGATCGTCAGTGCGATTGCTTGTGAAAGCAATATGTTTTCCATCGGGAGACCACGTAGCTTCTCCATGATCGAATTTACCTTTGGTGAGTGTATCCAGTTTTGAAGTGGCAATATCAAATAGGTATAAGTGAGTGTGCTTATTTTCAATGTAGCCATTGATGTCTTGCTTGAAATGATAACGATCAATCACGATTGGCTTTCCCGGTTTTTCCTTCAAGCTATCCGGTTTGATTTCTTTATCGGTTATGGTGAGTATCATCCTTTTAGAATCCGGACTCCATGAATAATCGCTGATACCTTCTTTTATTTTAGTGAGCTGACGCGCTTCACCTCCCCGTGTATCCATTACCCAAACCTGTGCTTCCTTTGCATCTAGCCGTTCCGAAAGGAAGGCGATCGATTTCCCATCAGGTGAAAACTTTACATTGCTTTCATCCTTTTCAGTATAGGTAAGCTGAACGGAGCCAGAGCCATCAACGGCTGTCATCCAGACATCGCTATTGTAATTATCCTTCACAGAGTCTGGAATTGTTACTACGTAAGCAATCCATTTTCCAGCAGGTGAAACTTCCAACTCACTAACATTCTTTAGGCTGTAAACATCAGAAGGCTTAAGTGCACGTTGCCCGAGGACCAGTGTGGAGCAAAGCGTGAGCAGTAAAATGAGCGTTGGCTTCATAATTTGTAAAAGGTTAGTGGGGAAATATAGTTTATTTTTTTCCGATCAGTATATTTGCCCGCTTTACAAAATTGAAAGTTTATGATAGTCGTAAAATTCGGAGGAACATCGGTTGGGAAACCGGAGCGGATGAAGAAAATTGCCGAACTCGTGTTAGGTACGCCCGGCAAAAAGGTCGTGGTGCTTTCTGCGTTATCAGGCACAACCAATACGCTTGTAGCCATTGGAGATCATCTTCTTGCTGGACAAAATGCAAAGGCAGAAGAAGAAATTGCTGCACTTGAAAAACACTATCATGCTTTCATTAAAGAATTGTATAGCAGCGAATCGTTTCACGCCATCGGCCAGGAAATTGTAAGTCGCTTCTTTATCTTCATCCGATTATTAGCTGCAGGACAATTTGATTCGAAGAGCTACCGCGAATTATTAGCCCAAGGCGAACTCATTTCAACCGAATTATTCTATCAGCATTTGCAGGAAAGAAAAGTAAGTGCACGTTTACTACCTGCTCTTTACTTTATGTCGATAGATGAAAACGATGAGCCTGAATTGGAAAAGATTTCAGATCGATTGAAACCATTGATGAGTTCGTTGAACAATATTGATATCATTGTTACGCAAGGATTCATCTGCCGCAACAACAGAAATGAAATCGATAATTTGAAACGTGGAGGTAGTGATTACACAGCATCCTTAATTGGTGCTGCAATTCGAGCCGAAGAAATTCAAATCTGGACTGACATTGATGGAATGCACAATAACGATCCGCGCATCGTGAAGAAAACCGTTGCCATTTCTGAACTTACCTTCGATGAAGCTTCAGAGTTAGCGTACTTCGGTGCAAAGATTTTACATCCGGCTACCATCGTTCCTGCTCAGAAATACAATGTGCCCGTGCGTTTGAAAAACACAATGGATGAAAAAGCACCCGGCACCATCATTACCAGTAAAGGAACGGAAGGATCATTCAAAGCCATTGCTGCGAAAGATGGTATCACCGCCATTAAAATAAAATCTTCCCGCATGTTAATGGCGTATGGATTTTTGCGTAAGGTGTTTGAGGTATTCGAAAATCACAAGACCTCTATCGATATGATCACGACATCCGAGATCGCAGTATCCATAACAATCGATAATAATGCACATCTCGCATCGATCGAAACTGAATTGAAAAAATTCGGAACAATTGAAGTCGATAAAGATCAAACCATTATCTGTATTGTAGGAAATAAAATAACCGAACAAAAGGGAGTGCTGAATAAAATCTTTGATTCATTGTCAGACATTCCGGTTCGAATGGTATCCTGCGGAGCCAGTTCAAACAACGTTAGTATCCTTGTTGAAAAGCAATACAAGGAGAAAGCATTGAATCTATTGAACGAAGGGCTGTTTGGTTTGAAGTAAGCAGCCGTTTGCTTTGTGATTATTGACTAGTGATTTAGGATTTACGATTTGATAACTGGGGAAATCTAAAATCACTAGTCACTAATCTTAAATCAATATCCTTTTAGAAAGCGACTATCCTCTTTCTTTAAGGGTTTTACGCCAGCCTTTTTTGTCTCCTTTTGCTAAAGAGACATTATCTTTTTCTACCACTCCTCCAAAAAACATACTTTACCTTTTCCGTCTTTGGTTTTTTTTCCATCTTTCAGCCCTACTACCTAAATCATGGAAATAATTGTCATTGTAGTCTTCGTCATTGGTTATCTATTGATTGCCATTGAACATCCCATTCGGGTAAATAAATCGGCATCTGCTATTTTAACTGGAGTTCTTTGCTGGACGATATATGCGGTTAGCGCTCCGGAATCAATCCATCACATTGGAGAACAATTAGCCGAACATTTAAGTGAGATTGCCGCAATCTTATTTTTCCTGATGGGTGCAATGACCATTGTAGAGTTAATCGATGCCTACCAGGGTTTTAGTTTTATAACTGATCGCATCACGACTAAAAATCCAAAAAAATTACTTTGGGTTATTTGTATCGTTACCTTTTTCTTGTCTGCACTTTTAGACAACCTCACTACTGCTATTGTTATGGTTTCCCTAATTCGGAAACTAGTGCCCAATAAAAATATGCGATTGTTCTTTGCGGGTATGATTGTCATTGCCGCCAATGCAGGTGGAGCCTGGTCGCCCATTGGTGATGTTACCACAACCATGTTATGGATTGGTGGACAGATTTCAGCTTTGAATATTATCAAGACTCTGTTTTTACCGAGTCTGATCTGTATGATTATTCCACTGATTTATTTGCAGTTCACATTAAAAGGGGAGTTGGGTCATGCAGGAAGTCATGATCACAGTAAGAAGGATAATCATGGTCATGAAGAGCATAAGCATAAGGTAATCAAAGGATCGAAGTTTATGCTGTTTCTTGGAATAACTGGATTGATCTCTGTACCGATCTTTAAAACA
>ERZ795059.662-NODE-662-length-42831-cov-12.117309_pt1 | contig 42831 bp, 36 predicted proteins | sample MGYA00375143_ERZ795059 | MGnify/ENA primary metagenome ERZ795059 (study PRJEB30188, sample SAMN05720168) | activated sludge metagenome | isolation source: Anaerobic digester | place: USA | collected 2015-01-07 ... | reverse complement strand
GCCGAGCACGCAGTCATGCATCTGTTATACGCCCGCTTCGTCACCAAAGCCCTGCATGACATGGGCTATATCAACTTTGATGAGCCCTTCCGAAAACTGGTGCACCAGGGTATCATCACGGCCAGAGGCGCCAAGATGAGCAAAAGCCGGGGCAATGTCGTCAATCCTGACCGATTTGTCGAAAAGTACGGCTCGGATACCTTCCGCATGTACATGATGTTCATGGGGGGATACGAAGAGGGCGGGGACTGGAGCGACGAAGGGATTGTCGGCATTCATCGGTTTCTCAAGCGCGTCTGGCGTCTGGTGCAGCAAAGTGTTGAGGAACCTCCCCAGGGCGGTGAGGATGAACGCTTCAGCCGGGTCCTGCAACAAATGCACTACGCCCTCAAGAACAGCACTGCCGACCTTGAGCGATTTCATTTTAATACTGCAATAAGCCGCCAGATGGAGCTGATAAATGAAGTATCACTTTATATGCAGGAGATCGAGGCCTCCCGCCAGGATCGCCGGCTGTGCAGCGAAGTAATCCCGAATGTTCTCTTGATGCTGGCGCCTTTTGCACCTCATTTTGCCGAGGAGCTCTGGGCTCAGATCGGACGACCCTACAGCATATTTAATCAAAGCTGGCCGGCCTGGGATGAGAAATGGCTGGTGCAGCAGAAAGTTCAGCTCGCTGTGCAGATCAACGGTAAGGTGCGTGGGCAGATTGAGGTTGAGGCCGGGAGCAGCGATGAGATGGTGATCGCGGCTGCGCTGAAGGAGGAAAAGGTTGCCGGATATCTTGAGGGCAAGACCGTGGTAAAATCCTTTGTTGTGCAGAAGCGTCTGGTCAGCCTGGTGATTAAATAGACGGCGCCGCGTGAACGGTTAAAAAAAGCCGGATGGGATTACCCGTCCGGCTTTTTTTTCAAGTGTTTACACTTTTTCTGTTATATGCGCAGAGGGACTTTTGCGAGACAGAGGGGAGCAGCAGCCTGAAATGCTCTATCGACCAAGCGAATATTAACATAACTAATATTATGCATAACCAGCAAACGCATGACCAGAGCCCTGGAAGCTCCATCCCGGCGGCCTTGACCTCACCCGGCCAGGGCCTGCATCTCCCTGCGCGCACGCTCCTTTAACGGCGTCTCCACCTTGCTCCAGAGTATCTCTTCAAGATTCTGCCGCGCTGATTCCAGATCACCGGTGCTGCGCAAAGCCTGTGCGTAATAAAAACGGGCGTGCAGATTGTTGGGATTGGCCTTGACCGCATCCGCCAGATAACGCAGCCCCTCCTGGGCCTTGCCCGTGACCAGCAAGCTCTTGCCTGCCAGCGTCAGGGTCACGCTGTCCTGCTTGCCCAGATCGATCGCCTTGAGGGCATACTGCCCCGCCTCTCCGTCATGCTCACAGGCGTCGAAGATGATGCCCGCCTGCTTGTAAAATGCGGGCTTGTTGGGGGCGTACTTGATGGCGTTGCGGATGGCCTCCATGGCGGCGTCGCCCTGGCCCAGCCTGATCTGGCACGAGGCCAGCGAAGCCCAGATGTCCGCCTCACCTGACCGCTGCGCAAGATAGCGCTGATAAAAGACGACCGCGCTCATATAGTCGCCAGCAATATAGGCCTTGAAACCCTCGGCACAGATGGCCTCAAAATTCTCATCACTCACCACCGTGCCGGCATTCCCGGCGGGCATCTCCGGGGTGACCATGCGCAGGGATTTGCGTGCGATCTCGGCGAATTTGCCCTCAGGATCCAGCTTTAACACCGCCTTGAAACACCTGCCAGCATTATCCATATCTCCTTGAGCCATATACACTTTACCGAGGCCTAGATAGGAACGCACCTCCTTGGGAGATACGGCAATCGATTTTTCAAAGGCGCGGATCGCCTCGCCGTAGTTCTTCTGAATGCTGTAAACCGCTCCGAGATTGACCAGGGCCATCACATTGGCCGGCTGCAGGATGAGCCCCTCCTTGAGAAAACGTTCGGATTGGGCGAACTGGCGCATCTTGCTGTAGAGGCTGCCCAGCACGAAATAGGCGCGGGCGTAAATTGGGCATAACCTAACTGTTTCTATGCACTTATCGAGTCCCTTGGTGTACTCCTTGGACTCGAAATAGACCAGTCCCATGTTGTAATGCAGGTCGGGATCGCGGGGACTCCATTCGATGGCCTTGCGCCACAGGGAAAGGGCAGCCTCGAGGGCTTTCTGCCGGGCTTTTTCGAGGGCTTCACGGTTGAGCCGTTCAGCTTCGGGAGCAGGTGGTTTCACCCCCCAGGTGATCTTGAGATCGCGGTTGTACCAGGAAAGTTCGAGGCGGTCGCCTCCCCCCCGATAGCGCTCTTCCAGGCGGGAGAGCAGCATGCGTTTGTCGGCCTCCGCAGCGGGATCGAGATCCGGATAGAGCCGGTTAAGCTCTGCGGCGGCGATGGTTACGGAGATGGTCTTCAGCGCGTCCAACGGTGCTTGATTATCTGTCATGGCTGCACGATCGCTCGGTTTACACACGCCTGTGGCCGCCCGCAGGCGGCTCCACTTTATGCATTTTACGAATAATTTTCTATAAAATCAATAAAAAAGGCGGCTCCGGCGAGCCGCCTTTTTTGTGCGCCAGGCGGGAATCGAACCCACAACCTTTAGCTCCGGAGGCTAACGCTCTATCCTATTGAGCTACTGGCGCCAGATGTATCTGCATGTCAGGGAACATTGATCCGGCTGATCCTGAGGGCGCGGCCGTTCTGGGGATCGACCTCGATCAGGGCGCCGTTGAGCCGGACATTAGCGCTGGCGATGCGGTACTTTTCCGGCAATATGGTCGTGAAGCGCTTGATGGCCACCTGGGCCTCCATGCCGATCACCGAATCGTGCGGACCGGTCATGCCGACATCGGTGATGAAGGCTGTTCCCCTGGGCAGAATGCGTTCGTCGGCGGTCTGAACATGGGTATGGGTGCCAATGATCGCACTGACCGAGCCATCCAGATACCAGGCCAGGGCGGCTTTTTCGGCGGTGGCCTCGGCGTGAAAGTCGATCAGAATTATCGCCGCCTTTTCGCGCATCCGCGCCACCTCTTCATGTCCGGTTCTGAAGGGGCAGTCGATCGGATACATGAAGGTTCTGCCCTGCAGATTGATGACCGCGACCGGGATCTGGCGCGTGGAGGTCACGACCACCGAGCCGCGGCCCGGGGCCGCCGGCGGGTAGTTGAGGGGCCGCAGGACTTTCTGGCTGTTGTCGAGATAAGCGCGGAACTGGGCGTTGCCCCAGGTGTGGTTGCCGCCGGTGATGACATCCACGCCCAGGCCGAAAAGCTGCCGCGCCAAGGCCTCGGTGAGCCCGTTGCCTCCATCGGCGTTCTCGCCGTTAGCAACGCAAAAATCGACATTGTGGCTCTTTTTCAGGCCTGGCAGCAGCCCGGCGAGGACATCCATGCCGGGTTTGCCGACGATGTCGGCGATAAAGAGTATGTTAAAGGACTTGTTGCTCACGATCGGCCTTAATATACGCCGTTTCCGGCACATTCACAAGCTTTTTGTTCCTATTTGGCGTAGTCGATAGCGCGGTACTCGCGGATCACGGTCACCTTGATCTGGCCTGGATATTCCATATCGTTCTGGATTTTTTCTGCGATGTCGGTCGCCAGCTGTTCGGACATGGCGTCATCGATCTTGTCGTGTTCGACCATGACGCGGATTTCCCGTCCAGCCTGGATAGCATAGGCCTTGCCGACGCCGGCGAAGGATTTGGCCAGTCCCTCGAGGCTGTCGAGACGCTTGATGTAGGTTTCAAGGGTTTCGCGGCGCGCACCGGGTCTGGAACCGCTGACGGCGTCGGCCGCCTGCACCAGCACTGAGATGGGCGAGATAATCTCGACGTCTTCGTGATGGGCGGCGATGGCATTCTGGACAATGGGCCCCTCTCCGTACTTTTTGGCGATCTCGAGCCCAATCTGGGTATGGGTGCCATCCGTATAACGGTCGATCGCCTTGCCGATGTCGTGGAGCAGACCGGCGCGTTTGGCCAGGTTGCCATCCAGCCCCAGGGTGGCTGCCATCAGGCCGGTCAGATAGGAAACCTCGACGGCGTGCTGGAGGACATTCTGGCCGTAGCTGGTGCGATAATTGAGCTTGCCGAGCAGTTTGACCAGTTCGATGTGCATGCTGGCGATGCCGCACTCCATGAGGGCCTTTTCGCCCTCCTCGACCAGCTTCTCCTCCATCTCCTGTTTGGTTTTTTCCACCACCTCCTCGATGCGCGTCGGATGGATGCGGCCGTCGACGACCAGTCGTTCAAGGGAGATGCGTGCGATTTCACGGCGGAAGGGATCAAACCCGGACAGTACGACCGCCTCGGGGGTGTCATCCACAATCACCTCCACCCCGGTGGCGCTTTCGAAAGAGCGGATATTACGTCCCTCGCGGCCGATGATTCGTCCCTTCATCTCGTCGCTGGGAAGATTGACGACCGAGACCGTGGTTTCGGTGGAGTGGTTGGCGGCAGTGCGCTGGATGGCCTGAATAATGATCTCCTTGGCCTCGCGGTTGGCCTGCTGACGGGCGCGGTCCTTGATCTCCTTGATGGACTGGGCGGCCTCCTGCTTGGACTTTTCGATCAGGTTCTGCATGAGAATGCGCTTGGCCTCTTCGTTGGAGATGCCGCTCACCTTTTCCAGGCGCCTGTTCTGCTCCTCGATCAGTTCGTCGAGCTCCCCCTCCCGCTTCTGGACACGCTCCTCCCTCCCCTTCAGATTATTTTCGATTTCATCCAGCTCTTTTTCCTTATTGGTGAGGAGATCATGCCTGCGGTCGAGATTTAGCTCACGCGCCGTGAGCTTGTTTTCCATCTTTTGCAGGTCGCTGCGACGCAGCTTGATCTCGTTTTCCAGATTCTGGCGAAGCTTGAAGATCTCATCCTTGGCTTCGAGGGTTTTTTCTTTTCTGAGATTTTCAGCCTCTTTCTTGGCATCGAGGAGAATTTTCTCCGCCAGTTTTTCTGCATCGATCACCTTGCCGCGCCCGATATGGCGGGAAACAAGCCAGCCGGCGACGAAAGCTACAATCGCGTCGGCGATAGCAATAAAAAGCACCAAATAAGTATTCATTTACCCTCCGGAACTAAAAAACCCAGGGTTGTCAGGGATCCATTCTATGGTAAATTAGACGGGAAATTCCCGTGAAGTACCCTCTGATCAGGGGGCGCTCCGCAATATGGAATTTCCAACTGGACTCTTGACAGCTGGGTTTTAAAAAACACCGAATGAATGTATCCGGCCCTGAAGCGGGCTGGACAGATCAAACGCCTTTCTTGCCTTCCTCCATGAGTTCCTGGATATCGATGTCAAACTTGTGGGTCAGGATTCTGACCCGATCCTCAAATGAAGAGAGTTTCTTTTTGGATAATTCCCGCTGCTGCAGCAGCTCATCGGCGATGTTCAGGGCGGCCAGGATGGCGATTTGATGAAGGGGACGATTGGGCTTGGCCGTCTGCACTTCGCGCATCTTCTGATCTACATATTCGGCGATGCGCTGCACGTATTCCACATTAGCATTAACCTTGAGCGGATAATCCGTTCCAAAAATATTGACTCTGAGGATGTTTTTTTCATCAATCATGAAAGTAGGCCAGCAAAAGGCTCATCTGACAGCTTAAGTTGTGTTGGAAACTCCGACTATAACTAGCGATTCTCAAATGATTTCAGCTCATCAAGCTTGATCAGCATGTTCTGCACTCGTTCGCGCAGCCTCTCCTCGGTCTCCCGATATTTCGACAGCATCTCCTGTTCGGCGCGATTGCTCTGCTCGTTGAACTGCTGGCGCGCCTGGTCGAGCTGCTGATTCTGCTCGGCTAGACGCCTTTTCAGATCACTGTTCTCCTGCTCTAACAAAAAGTTCTTTTGTCGCATTTCCGAAATAAGCCCGAGCGCATACTGAATGCGCTCTTCCAGAATATCCAGTATGTTCTTGTCCACACGAACCTCGTCCTAACGTTGCCGCAAGACCGCTCCAAATTGCCCGGCTAACTGTGCGAGAATGGTGGCAACAGCGCGCTCCACCTCTTCTACTCCTAATGTACGCTCTTTAGAACAAAAATTCAATGAAAAAGCGACACTTTTTTTCCCCTGCGGCACCTGCTCGCCCTGATAAAAGTCGAAAAGATGGACACTTACAAGATGCTCTCCTCCCGTCTTGCGGATGGCATCCTCGACATCGCCAACCGGAGTGTCGCTATCGAGAAGCAGCGCAATATCGAAGGGCACCAGCGGGAAGCGGGGAATGGCCTCGAACCGGTGCACTTGCGGGCGCAGGGTATAGAGTGTATCGAATTCCAGCTGCAAGCCGAAGACATCCGGAGTCTTGATCTTGAAGGATTGCACCAGTTCATCATCCAGGCGTCCGAAGCAGCCCAGAAATTTCCCCTGCAGGTAGAGCCCGGCGCTCTCGCAAGCCCAAAAGGATCCGGCTGCGCTGCCCATCACTGCGCCCTTCAATCCGAGAGCCTCGAGCAGAGCGAGGGCGATCCCTTTGATATCATAGAAATCGAAGCGGCGCGGGCGGGAGTGCCAGGTGGGCAGCCCCGTCTCCCCGACCAGCAGCGCGGCGATCTGTTTCTTTTCTTCAATGGCCTCCCCCCTTTTCCAGGCCGCGCTGCCGATTTCAAAGAAGCGCAGGTTGGGCATCTGCCGATTGCGGTTGTAGGCAGCGTTCTGGAGCAGGGAGATGAGCAGGCTGGTGCGAAAAACCGACCACTCCGTGCTGAGGGGATTGAGCAGTTCGACCAGGCTGCATCCTTCACCCAGAAAGGGAGCGGCCGCCTGCGGAGACACCAGGCTGAGCGAGAGGGTTTCGCGCAGTCCATAGTCGGCAAGGAGTCTCCGCACCTCATCCTGAAAGGCGGTGCGGGGATTGGGCGTTTGGGACTGGTCGAGAATGACTGTGCGTGCGAAGGGAATGCGGTCAAATCCGTAGACCCTGGCGATCTCCTCGATGAGGTCCACCGGCCGGGTGAGATCCGGCCTGAAAGTCGGCACCTTGCAGGAGATGCTGCCGGTGGAGGTATGTCCACAGGCGATTTCCAGGCTGGTGAGGATGCGCTCAGCCTCAGCGGCCGTCAGTTCCGTCCCGATGAGGCGATTGACATGGTCCAGGGAGAGGTCGATGAGAGCGGGTGCGATCGGGGCCGGATAGACATCGACAGCCTCACCGGCCGGCCTGGCTCCGGCGAGTTCCATGATAAGGGAAGCTGCCCGGTCAAGGGCATAGAGGGTCCCGTTAGGATCGGCCCCGCGTTCGAAACGTTTGGAGGATTCGGTTGAGATGCCGAGCCGTTTGCTCGATTTGCGGATGCCGGTGGGTTCAAAATAAGCGCTCTCCAGGAAGAGGGTGCGCGTCTCCGCCTCCACTTCCGAATTGAGGCCGCCCATGATACCGGCGAGTGCAACCGGCCTGGCGCCGTCGCAAATCAGGCAGGTGTCCGCTTCAAGCTGGTGCTCCTTGCCGTCCAGGGTGGTAAAGCGCTCACCAGCCTGGGCCCTGCGCACGAGGATGCGCCGGCCTTCGATGCGGGAGGCATCAAAAGCGTGCAGGGGATGGCCGTTTTCGAGCATGCTGTAATTTGTGATATCAACGATATTGTTGATCGCACGCATACCGGCGTGGTGCAGACGATAGGCCATCCAGAAGGGCGATGGTGCGATGCGGATATTTTCAAGCGCACGGCCGGAATAGCGCGGGCAGAGATCAGGAGTGGCAATGGCGACGCTGATCCCGTGGGCCTCGCCGGCGGCAGAGGTTTTTATACTGGCGGCCGGAATGTGCAGGGGAACACGAGTCGCCGCAGCGATCTCGCGTGCCAGTCCGATCACACTGAGGCAGTCGGGACGGTTGGGGGTGATAAAAATGTCGATGACATAATCAGTCCCGCCGAGCCATTCGTTCAGATCCTGGCCGGGTTTGGCGCACTCATCGAGGACCATCACGCCCTCGCCGCGCTCGGTCAGACCCAGCTCAACCTCCGAGCAGAGCATGCCGCTGCTGAGAAGGCCGCGGATCTCGCGCAGCTCGACAGTCAACTCGCCGAGGCGGGCGCCAGGCAGAGCGAGGGGTGCGAGCATGCCGGCTCTGGCATTGGGGGCACCGCAAACCACGCGCTGAGGTTCCCCCCTGCCGGCGTCCACCTGGCAGACCTGCAGCTTGTCGGCCCTGGGATGAGGCTCGCAGCTTAATATCCGGCTGACGACGATGCCGCTGAAGGGGCGGGCCACCTCCTCGACGGATTCAACCTCCAAACCGGACATGGTCAGGGTGTGCGCCAATTCCTGGATGGAAAGGGTTATATCTACGTATTCCTTGAGCCAGCTGAGGGTAACTTTCACTGTCGCGATCCGGATATTTTAGAATTGTTCGAGAAAACGCAGATCGTTCTCGAAAAGAATGCGGATATCGTTGATCTGGTATTTCAACAGGGCGATACGTTCGACGCCCATTCCGAAGGCGTAGCCGCTGTAGAGATCGGGATCATAATCGACGAAGCCGAAGACGGCGGGATCGACCATGCCAGCGCCGGAGATCTCAAGCCAGCCGCTTTGTTTGCAGAAGCGGCAGCCCTTCCCCTTGCAAAAGATGCAGGAAAAATCATATTCCGCGCTCGGTTCTGTGAAGGGGAAAAAGCTCGGCCGGAATCGGACACGCACCTGTTTGTCATCGAATATTTTTTGAGCAAAGGCGAGGACGATGCCCTTGAGGTCCGCAAAGGAGACGCCGCGGTCGACAACCAGACCTTCGACCTGATGGAAGGTGGGCGAATGCGTGGCGTCCGGGGTATCCTTCCTGAAGCAGCGGCCCGGGGCGATCATGCGCACCGGGGGTTTCTGGGACTCCATGGTGCGGATCTGTACCGGCGAGGTGTGGGTCCTCAGCACCTGGCGGCCTTCAAGGAAAAAGGAATCCTGCATGTCGCGCGAGGGATGGTACTCGGGGATGTTGAGGGCGGTGAAATTGTAGTATTCGCTCTCGATTTCCGGCCCCTCCTCGATGCGAAAACCCATGCCAGAGAAGATCTGCTTGATCTCATCCATAACCTGAAGCATGGGATGCAAACTGCCAATTGATGGATATTTGGCCGGTAATGTCGGATCAAACATGGAAATCACCTTGGGGCGGTGTTGGAAAGAGCGGGCGGCCTCCTCACTGCGAGAGGTCAGCAGTTCTTTCAGGCGGTTCAACTCCGCCCCCAGGTGTGGACGTTCATCTGCCTCCGCCCTGCCGAGGAGGGCGAACAGGGATTGCAGTTTGCCTTTACGGCCCAGAAATTCGTTTTTAAGCTGTTCCAGTTCCGAAGCGGTGGTGGCCTCCGGCAGGCGCAGGTCGAATTCCTTTTCGAGGGCTGCTATCTCCTTGAGCAGTCGGGACAGATTTTCACTCATTTGGTCAGGCCTTGACGGTGTTGACCAGCTGTTCAAAGGCCTGAAGGTCATGCACAGCCAATTCAGCGAGCATCTTGCGGTTGATATCGATATCTTTCTGTTTAAGCCCGTTGATCAGGGAGGAGTAGTTCATCCCGAACATGTGGGCGGCAGCGTTGATACGAACAATCCACAAACTACGAAACTCGCGTCTTCTGGCCCTACGGTCACGGTAATTGTAGGTCATGCCCTTCTCAACCGTTTCGCGGGCGGAACGGTAGAGGCTGTTTTTGCCGCCGTAAAAGCCCTTGGCGGCCTTCAAGTATTTATTTCGACGGTGACGCGTGACGACCGGCGAATGTGATCTTGGCATACTTCCTCCAGCAGGAACAGTAAAGGATAATGGGTTAGGCGCTCAGCATACGCTTGATCCTGGGCTCATCTGCGGGGGTGGCGATCGCTTTTTGCCTCAGGCTGCGTTTGCGTTTTGCCGACTTTTTGGTCAGGATGTGGCGCGCGTAATTCTTGTTGCGCCGCACCTTGCCCGTTCCCGTGAGGCTAAAGCGTTTCTTAGCGGCACGGTTGCTCTTCATTTTGGGCATAGAATGCTCACCTCTTTTGGTTGTGTTGGCTGTTTATTTCTTGACGAAAAAGACCACGAGCTGGCCGCCTTCCATGACGGGATCTTTTTCGGTTTTGGCGATATCCTGGAGTCCTTCGATGAAGCGTTCCAGGATTTTTCGACCAAACTCCTGATGAATCATTTCGCGTCCCTTGAACTGGACCGAAGCACGGACGCGGTCCCCCTCGAGGAGGAATTTGCGGGCGTGCTTGATCTTGAATTCAAAGTCGTGCTCTTCAATCTTGGGCCGCATGCGGATCTCTTTGGTGGAGATGACGTGCTGTTTCTTGCGCGTCTCCTTCTCCTTTTTGGAAAGCTCGTACTTGAACTTGCCGAAATCCATGATTTTACAGACCGGCGGAGCTGAATTGGGAGAGACCTCGACCAGATCCAGCCCTGCGCTCTCCGCCCTCCGCAGTGCATCACTGCGGCTCACGACACCGACCTGTTCGCCGTTTTCGTCGACCAGTCGGACGGAAGGAGCATCGATTAGCTCATTGACGCGAGTGAGTTTTTTCTTAATAGCCTGTCCTCCTCTAATGATTCTACGCTTTGGCGAGAACTTTTTCCTGAATTTCCGAAATCACAGCCGGGATTTCAGCCAATCCGCAATCCCCTTCGCGATGTTTACGGACGGAGACCTGGTTTTGTTCCGCTTCTTTTTGTCCGACGATCAGCATCACGGGGATTTTCTGGGTTTCTGCTTCGCGTATTTTATAACCAACCTTTTCGCTGCGATCATCCAGTTCGGCGCGGATGCCGGCAGCGGTGAGTTGGTCCATGATTTTTCTCGCATAGTCGTGCTGATTCTCCGTGATCGGCAGCACGCGCACCTGGGTTGGCGCCAGCCAAAGCGGAAAAGCCCCGGCATAGTGCTCGATCATCACTCCGAAGAAGCGTTCGAGTGAGCCGAGCAGGGCGCGGTGAATCATGATCGGGCGGTGCTCCTTGCCGTCCTGGCCGACGTAGGTGAGGTCGAAGCGTTCGGGTTCATTGAAATCCACCTGGATGGTGCTGCACTGCCAGGTGCGGCCGATGGAATCCCTGATCTTGATATCGATCTTGGGGCCGTAAAAGACCCCTTCGCCCGGATCGATCTGGTAATTGAGGGCCGCTTTTTCCAGTCCGGCGCGCAGGGCATCGGTGGCGCGCTCCCAGTTCTCCGGCGTACCGACATAGTGTTCGGGCCGGGTGGAGAGGTAGATCTCGAACTCCGAAAAGCCGAAGGAGCGCAGGATGAAGAGGGTGAAATCGAGCAGCATGTCGATTTCAGCGTCGAGCTGATCGGGACGGCAAAAGTGATGGGCGTCGTCCTGGGTGAAGCCGCGTACGCGCATCAGTCCGTGCAAAACTCCCGAGCGCTCGTAGCGGTAGACCGTACCCAGTTCCGCCCAACGGATGGGCAGGTCGCGGTAACTGCGGGTCTGGCTGCGGAAGATCTGCAGATGGAAAGGGCAGTTCATGGGCTTGATCTGGTAGAGCTGCTCGTCCACCTCGGTCGGAGAGTACATATTCTCCTTGAAAAAGCCGAGATGGCCGCTGGTATTCCAGAGGTCGAGGCGCGCGATATGGGGCGTATAAACAAACTCGTAGCCGTTTTTAAGATGTTCCTGGCGCCAAAACTCCTCCACCTTGTAGCGGATAAAGCCCCCTTTGGGATGCCAGAGGATGAGCCCCGGGCCGATCTCGTCATTGACACTGTAGAGATCGAGCTCACGGCCGAGACGGCGGTGATCGCGCTTTTTGGCTTCCTCGATGCGCAGGAGATAGTCGTCGAGCTGGGACTTTTTCGGGTAGGCCACCCCGTAGATGCGCTGCAGCATCGGATTCTTCTCGTCCCCGAGCCAATAGGCCCCGGCCACGCTCATCAGCTTGAAATAACGGACATAGCCGGTGGAGGGCAGATGGGGTCCGCGGCAGAGGTCGATAAAATCGCCATCGCGATAGATGCTCGGGGGTTCGCCGAGGCGCTCGATCTGCTGAAGCTTGTAGCCCTCCTTGCGTTCGCGGAAGAGGCGCAGGGCCTCCTCCTTGTCCATCTCCTCACGGATGAAGGGGTGGTCAGCCGCAACGATCTCGGCCATCTTTGCCTCGATGCGCTGCAGATGCTCGGGTGTAAAGCTCTCCTTGACGTCGATATCGTAGTAAAAGCCCTCCTCGACCGGGGGGCCGAAGGCGAACTGGGCCTCCGGGTAGAGCTGCTTCACCGCATGGGCCATGATATGGGCAGCGCTGTGCCAAAAGACATCCATCCCCTCGGGAGAGTCGGCGGTCAGGAACAGGATGCGCCCGCTCCTGGTCAGGGGCCTGGAGAGATCGAGCACTTCGGCGTCGAGTTTGGCAGCAATCGCCTCACGGGCGATCCGGCCGCCCAGTTCGGAGAGCAGCTCGCTCGCTTTGGTGCCTTCGGGGTACTCCCGTGAACGTCCATCGGGAAATGTCAGAGTGATCATGGCCAAACGGTGACCCTTTCCGAAAAGTGATCTCCCAAAACAAGAAACCGCCCATGGAAGGCGGCATCTGTAAGAGGAGGTAATAGCGCTTGGTACTCGAAAGTGGGCGGTACTGGATTTGAACCAGTGACCCCTTGCATGTCAAGCAAGTACTCTAACCAGCTGAGCTAACCGCCCGTATACTCTGAACGTTGCCAGGCCCTTAAAAAAAAGCGTTTCCCGAAGGCAACGCTGTTTTTTCGCGGGACCCCTCTTCCCTTTGGGTGCCGAGGGCCGGAATCGAACCGGCACGGACTAAAAGCCCGAGGGATTTTAAGTCCCTTGCGTCTACCTATTCCGCCACCCCGGCTCGCAGCCCCTTTTGGCGTTGGAGGCGGCGATCGGAATCGAACCGATGAATAGAGGTTTTGCAGACCTCCGCCTTAGCCACTTGGCTACGCCGCCAGGTGTAGAGCGGGAGACGGGACTTGAACCCGCGACCCCAACCTTGGCAAGGTTGTGTTCTACCACTGAACTACTCCCGCTTGAAGCCCAATAATATAAATATATTTCAAAAGTTATGCAAGAGTTTTTTTTATAGGTTGTGGTAAAAATGGTCACATTCGTCAGGAGCGCAGAAAAAAATCTCCGGAATCATCTGCAGAATGGCCTGTTTGCAGCTACTCTTGAATGCAGTAAAAAGATTGACCCAATTGTTGTGGAGGTACCTACGAAATCAGAGATCATCGCACCGCAAACCATGATCATCTCCTGCGAAGCCTGTGGCGAAGTGCGCTATTTTGATGCTGCCAGCGATGATGAATCCGCCAACCTTTTCAGCAGCTTTCGCTGTAAAAAGGGATGCGACCGCTCCTACTACAGCTATATCACCATCGGTCAGATCGCGATGAGCGAAACGCGCCACCTGAACGCCGACGAAACCGCCCCGCCGCAGAAAAAAGCCGCTGTACATGGATAAAAAAAAGCCGCTGTCATCCAGCGGCTTTTTTGTGGAGCTAAGGAGGATCGAACTCCTGACCTCTTGACTGCCAGTCAAGCGCTCTCCCAGCTGAGCTATAGCCCCGTCTTTTCTATTGTGGCTTATAATTTATAAAAAAAATCCCTCATTGTCAATCTTTTTTATCAGGTTTTTCCAGCAGCTCGCGGGCGGTCCGCAAGGCCTCGCCGATTTTGTCCACCCGGCTGCCGCTGCCCTGCAGGAAGGCGGCCTCTCCCCCACCCCGTCCCTCGACGATTTGCATGGCGGCAGTAAATGCCGGCCTGAGATCGCGGTCCGCTGCGCTGGCCGCAAAAACCAGAGCGGCGCGCGCAGAGGCTCCGGCGAAGAGGTAAATCCCCGCACGTTTGCGCACAGCGTTGGCTGCGAGTGAACGCACCAGCTCCAGATCGCTTTCTGTGAAGATGTGGCTGATGATGGGGGCCTCTCCCGCCGCAGTGCACAGAGCTTCCAGGGCCTGCTCGGCCAGGAGCTGGTTCTTTTGCTGCAGGGTCTTGCGCAGGCTGCGGTTTTCCTCCTGCAGTTTCGACACGACGGTGAACAAGCTGCCGCGATCGGTGGTCAACAGGCGGGTCAGCTCATCCATGATCTGACTAAAGTTCTGGATGAGGCGCCAGGCGCGCCCCCCGGCCACAAAGGTACAGCGCGTGCCCTGGCGGATGCGTTCGCGGCTGATGATTTTAACCACCCCCACCTGACCGGTGCTGCTGACATGGGTGCCGCCGCAGGGATCGAGGTCAAAACCGGCGATGTCGATGAGGCGGATTCTCCCCTCCACCTGGGGGGCCTTGCGCAGCTGCAGTTTCTCCGCCTCCGCCCGGCTGACGAGGCGGCTGCCCACTGGCCGGTCCTCCCAGATGATGCGGTTGGCCAGGGTTTCGACCTCCTCGATCATGGCCGTGGTCACCTCTGGGGCGTCGATCTCGATAGTGGATTCTTCCTCGCCCAGGTGAGCGGCCAGGGTGCGGATGCCGAATCCCTGAAAAAAGGCCCCGGCCAGGAGATGAAAGCCGGTGTGCTGCTGCATAAAGTCGAAACGCCGCGGCCAGTCGATACGGCCGTTAAGCTGCTCGGACGCAAGTGGCTGCTCAAGCAGATGCCAGATCTCCTCCTCTGCGATCTGCACATCCACCACCGCCACATCGTTGAGCCGGCCGGTATCGTGCATCTGGCCTCCGGAGGTGGGATAAAAGACCGTGCGATCCAGGACCAGCGCCGGCCGCCCCTCCCGCTCCCCCCTTTTGACCACTCTAGCCTCCATCTCCTGCAGATAGCTGTCTTGCTGATAGAGCTTTTCGGTCACGCCTCTCTCCTTTGAAGTTGTTGTTTGCGCAGCAGCCTTTCCTTGCGGTGCCTCAGGCTGGCTTCCCACTCTCGATAGACATAGTGGTCGTGCAGCGCCCGCGCAATTTCCAGCCTTCCTTCAGCGCGGGCGAGGATGTCGAGCGCAGCGGCGATGTCGCCGGCCCGGTGTTCGTGGTATTTGGCGAGTTCTTCGTAGGGCTCAAAACTGAAATCCGGAGCCTGTTCGATCCACTCTTTCCAGATTTCCGCCGCTTCGGCATAGCCGCCCCGGCGTTTGTGCAGTCCGGCCCGATGCCGGGCCAGGGAGGTCCATCCCTCCTCTGCAGGAGTGCAGAGGGCTGTGCAGCCGATGCGTTCGGCGTCGCCGTAGAACTGCAGATCCGTGAGAGTGCGGATTACAGCGAGCAGATCCCTTGCCGGCAGCCCCTCGTGGGCGTCAAAGCGCCCGGCTGCCGCTGCGGTGATGCCGATCAGGCTGAGCAGATCCATGACGTTGTGTTGAAAAACCGGCTTCAGGGTGGTCAGATCGCCGCTGCGCATGGCCTCGAAATAGAGCCCAGGAATGAGGGCGCCGGGGATATCCTCCTCCCGGCGGATATGAAGGAGCCGGCCCTCCACCTCGCCGAGGGTGTAGGAGGCAAATCCCTTGTAAAGGCGTCTGACCGCATGGAGAAGATCGAGATGGGGCAGTTCCAGACCCTCAAAATCGATCCGGTTCATCACGCAGCGGCTGCGGATGAGGGGGAGATCGTAGCTTTTTCCGTTATAGCTCCCGATCGCCTCCCTCCCGCCGAACTCGTTGGCGAGACTGCTGTAAAGGGCTTTTTCGGCATCGAGATCGACGAGAAAGTACTGCCGGACCTCCACCGCCTCCTCTGAGCAGACGGCGATCCCGACCAGAAAAGCATAGGTGCCGGCGCCTCCGGCGAGGCCGGTGGTTTCGGTATCGATGAAGAGCAGCTTGCCGGGATGGACCCCTTGCAGCGCATGGTTTTTGCCGATCAGGAGGAACTGCCTTGGTTCGAGCTGGAGGAAATCCTCAAGCCGGTAGGGGAGAATCTGTCCGGCGGTGAAGCGCTTGTGTCTAATCCAGAGTGGGCCATGGAGGGTTTCCGTGCACTCCAGTCCGATCTCCTCGAGTCCCCGCAGAGGAGCTCTCTCCTGCGGCGGCGAAGGCGCGGTGGGTGTGGTCCGCTGCAGAGCGGCCAGTTTTTCCCTGATCGACATCATGGGTTTTTCACCATGCGATCATGGCCTGCAGCACCTTCACGGCGTGGAGTTTGCCGCTCTCGCCCACCTCCAGAGCGGGTCCCGAGCAGGAGGGGCAGCCGTTCTGGCAGCCGCAGCCTTGCACCAGTTCCAGTCCGGCGCGGGCCACCTCCTCATAAATCTGAAAGAGTTTGGCGCTGTGGCCGACGCCGCCGGGGTAGCGCTCCCAGATGAAGAGGGATGGCTTGTGCCAGAGGGTGGCGCGCATCATGGGCAGGACCGATATATCCCCGGGATCGCTCATGATGAAGAGCGGGGCAATATGGCCGAGCACATTGGCAGCGGCTTTGAGGCCGTCGCTGAACTCCTGCTGGGGGATGCCGAGCTCTTCGTGGATGGTCTCCGGGAAGGCATACCAGAAGGCCATGGTGTGCATGGTCGATTCGGGCAGGTTGATCTTGCCCCAGCCGATATTCTCGTGGGTCCCGAATTTGATCTTTTTGTACATGGTCGCGACACTGGTGACCGAGACCTCGCCGTAGCCGGCCAGATGGCTGCCGATGCTCTTCTCCTCGAGGATATCCATCACCCTGAGGTCGCTTTTAAGTTGGGCATCGGTGTAGTGATCGACTGCAACCTCACGGACATAGGCCTTGCGCCGCTCCCAGTCGAGTTTGTCGACGTGGTACTGCCGGCTGCCGTGCATATAGATGGCCTCGTCATGGACCATGAGAGGGGCGGCGAAGAGATCGATTTCACCGATGACCCGCTCCTGGGGGGTGGTTTTGTCGATGATGACCACATTCTCCTCGGCGGCACTGCGCAGGCTGATCGCCTCGGCCGGGTAGACCTCGGCCATCCAGTGCCAGCGTTCAGCGGCCTTGTGGACGACGCGGTTTTCCTCGAGATAGGCGAGGATCTCCTGGGTGGAATCGACGCCCTCTCCACCATCCCAGCGGCTTCCGAAGCGCTCGTCGAAGGCGAAGGGGAGCTCGAAGGCGGCGCATTTGATATGGCTGAGCAGGACGATGAGGTTGTCCGGATTGATGATGCCGGCCTCCGGGCTCTGCTGGAAGAGATAATCGGGGTGGTGAATGATGAACTGGTCCAGGGGTGAACTCGAGGCGACGAGCACCGCCAGGGCTGCCTCGCTGCGCCGGCCTGCACGCCCCGCCTGCTGCCAGGCGCTGGCGATGGTGCCGGGATAACCGGCCATGATGCAGACCTGGAGTTGGCCGATATCGATGCCGAGCTCCAGGGCGTTGGTGCTCACCACTCCGAGGATCTCCCCGCTGCGCAGACCATGCTCGATCTCGCGGCGCTCCAGGGGCAGATAGCCCCCCCTGTAGCCGCGTACCAGATGCTCCGGTTTCTTGATGCGTCGCATGAACTCTTTGAGATAAGTCAGCAAGATTTCGACGCGCATGCGGCTGCGGGCGAAAACGATGGTTTGCACATCATGGCCGAGGAATTTACCGGCGACCTTTTGCGCCTCCAGGACGCAGGAACGACGGATGCCCAACTCCCGATTGACGAGGGGGGGATTGTAAAAGATGAAATGCTTGCGCCCGCGCGGCGCCCCGTTGTCGTCGACCAGACAGAGGGGTTCGCCGGTGAGATAACGGGCAAAATCTCCCGGATTGGCGATCGTGGCCGAGCAGCAGATGAACCGGGGTTGAGAGCCGTAAAAAGCACAGATGCGCTTGAGGCGGCGCAGCACATTGGCGAAGTGACTGCCGAACACCCCGCGATAATTATGAATTTCGTCGATGACAATGTAACGGAGGTTTTCGAAGAGCTTGACCCAGAGGGTGTGATGAGGCAAAATGCCGGTATGGAGCATGTCGGGATTGGTGACGACGATGTGGCCGGAGGTACGGATCGCCTTGCGTGCGGTCACCGGGGTGTCGCCGTCAAAGGTGTAGCTGCGGATATCGAAATCGATCTCCGCTCCGAGCAGCGCGATGAGGGCATGGAGCTCGGCCACCTGATCCTGCGAGAGGGCCTTGGTCGGAAAAAGATAGAGGGCGCGGGCCTCCCGGGTTTTGAGCACCGCATCCAGGACCGGGATATTGTAGCAGAGGGTTTTTCCTGAGGCGGTTGGAGTCACCACCACGGTGTTCTCGCCTCGCAAAAGATGCCTGATGGCCTCGGCCTGGTGGGTGTAGAGACGGCTGATGCCGTGTTTTTGCAGGGTCGAGATCAGGCGGGGGTCCAGCGCTTCAGGGAAAGGGAGAAACCGGGCTGGCTGGGGTTCAATCTCCTTCCAGAGGGTGACATTGCGGAGGAATTCTTCATCCCGCCTGAGCACGTCGATGATCTGATCCAGGTTCATCTTGCTTTATCCATCAGAAAAAGAGCTCCGTCCCTTCCCTCCCGGGCTGTTGCCGCGCAGGCGCGCTGGATCTTGTACGCTTTCACTTGCGCACCTGGGCATCGACTTGGCCATAGCTTCGTGCGTTCTCTTCCCAGGAGAACCTCGCCGCTGCAGCGAAACCCTGCCGGACCATCTCGTAGTAGCGCACCGGTTGATCTGCGAATAGCGAGGCCGCCTCGCGCAGGGCAGCCTCGAGGGCAGCCACCATATCAAGAACCCATGGATTGGTCTTGCGCCACTGCACGATGGCTGCGGCTTCGGCGAAGGCGCGAATATGCTCGAGATTGTAATGATCCGGTCGTTCCCTGAAAAGAAAACCATTAACGCCGTTTGTTATTTGATCTACCAAACCACCCGTTTCACGGGCAATTACAGCTGTTCCGGCAACCATATACTCAATAGCGGCGCCAAAGGGCTCATAAATGGAGGGCATGAGGCCGTAGGTGCTCCCGCTTTGCAGGGCCTGGTAGCCCTGCTGCATGCGAATGGGAAAGACGGTCAGATTGCCGTCGCACTTGCCGGCGACCTGATAAAAATAGTCGAGATCACCGCTTCTGGTGGCCAGGGGAGTCAGGATGACCTTGATTTCATCGGGTGCAAAACGTTCGATCGCCTGGAGGAGGAGGTCATAGCCTTTTTGGCCGGGATCGAGGCGGCCGCTCATGACCAGGATGGGGACTGTATCAGGGAGGCGGGTGATGCTCCCCCCCTTCCAGGTCAGGCGTCCAAAGCGCTGGGGTGGAGTGTATTCCTCCAGGACCTGCAGCAGCTCGGCGCGTTTGGTCTTTTTGCGGGCGGCGATCTCCTTGAGGCTATGTTTGTCGCGTTTGGGAAAATCGGCTGAAAAGGGCAGAAAGGGTCCGTTGTTGATGCCGTACACGCCGCCGCGCTGAAAAATCGATTGCAGATGGGGCGCGAAGTGGTCGGTATGGATGGGATCGCGGGTGAATTCATGCGCAAAATTCCTGCTCACTGTGGTAATTGGCCCATCAGCGAGCTGCAGGCCGATCTGCCAGGCGGTTGCTCCACCCGCGAGCATATGCTCAATCCGGACCTGGCGGGGTGCGCCGGCGGCCTGTTTCAGTTCAGCGGCGGTAAAATAGCTGTCGAAGGGATTATGCAGGGTGTGGATGACTGCACAAGAGTGGAGCTGCTCCTCGATCATCGCCTCCTTGACCGTCAAAGAGAGCAGGGCGGTTTGCCACTCCTGGGCATGAATGACGGTACCGGTGGAGAAGCCGAGAGCGGCGAGAACGGCGGGCACGGCCTTGCAGAAAAAGAGGCTGTTGGTGCGCAGGGCGGCATCGTTGGCTCCGGGATCCTCCGCGTAATAGATATAGGGATCCTTGAGGGCATCATCGGCTGTAAAAAAGCCCTCCGCGCGCAGGAAATATTCCTGCACCTCGCCTGGGGCGGGATCCTGGTAAGGCACTGTGCAGGACCAGATCTCCACCTCAACCAGGCGCTGGCCGAAGATGACGCTCGTCTTCAGACCGGTGTTCTGCAGGGGCGCCGAGTCCATGATGGCGGGATAATAGGGCGAGATCAATGCGCTCCTTTTGTACCCGTTGACCTGCTGGAGCCAGGGCAAGGTGTTGACGGTCACTGCGGCTAGCCCCCCGGATTTGGCGAATCGGCTCTCGAAGGAGGCAAAGATGATCTGGTCAAAGGCCATCCCCGCCAGCCTGTTTTGAATCCGCTCGGTCTCTTCGACAGTAAAGAAGAGCCCCATCAGGGACCAGTCCTTGCGCCAGTGCTCGAATGCTGCCATCTTCAGCCTCTCCTCTCAGGGTGACGTCCGCAATTCTTTATCCAATTTAAGCATTTTTTCCCAATATGCAAAAAATTTGATATCGATCCGCTTTTTTGCTGATGTGTAAAAATAGGTGCTTTTTTTTCTTGCAGATTGCCCCTTTAACAGCTATATTCCTGTGCATCTTACCGGTTCGTTGTCCAATCGCTTTCGACCCATAGATCACTTCGTCATTCGTCGCACCTTCTGAATAAGGAAAATCTATTGGCCCAACTCTTCAAGCGCTGGACGAACAAAATCCCGATCGCCGTGGTGGCCGGGGTGCTTCTCCTAGGCGCTGGCGCGATCGGTTTTTTCGCCTTTTTTGGCTCTCCCCGCTATACTGATGTCGGTTACCGCCCCATGCAGCCTCTCCCCTTCAGTCATGCCCTGCATGCGGGTGACCTGGCCATGGACTGCCGCTACTGCCATCATGCCATCGAATCTGCGGCCCATGCCAATCTGCCGCCGACGCAGACCTGTATGAACTGCCACACCCTCATCCTGCCGCAAAGCAGCAGATTGATGCCGGTGCACGAAAGCTGGGGCACCCTGCGGCCCATTGCCTGGACCAGGGTGCATCTACTGCCTGATTACGCCTACTTTAACCACAGCGCCCATCTCGCGGCAGGTATTGGATGTTTCAGCTGCCATGGCAACATCGCCGGTATGACGGTGGTGACACAGAGTCAGCCTCTGAGCATGGGGTGGTGCCTCGGCTGCCATCGCCACCCCGAGCCGAACCTCCGGCCTGCCGCCGAGATCACCTCCATGACCTGGCAGCCCGATGCTGATCATGCCCGCTTCGCTGCCGAACTGGCCGGCCGGAAAAAACTGAATCCGCCTCAAGATTGTTCGGGATGCCACCGATGATGAGCCCAGATCACGACTTGCGTGCGGATATGCCCAGCCGCCGCCGTTTTCTCTCCCTGATGAGCGCATCGCTCGCCCTCGCAGGCCTCTCCTCCTGCCGCAAACCCGTCGAGAGAATCCTTCCCTATGTAAAGGGGGTCGAGGAACTCGTCCCCGGCATCCCGGTGCCCTACGCAACCACCATGCCCATGGGACTCGATCCGACGGGCCTGCTCGTCTCCACTTTTGACGGCCGGCCGACGAAGATCGAGGGCTTGCCTGGCCATCCTGCCTCGCTTGGGGCCTCAGACATCTATATGCAGGCCGCCATCCTTAATCTCTATGATCCCGACCGCTCGCGTACGGTCCTGCATGCTGGAAAAACATCGGACTGGGCCGCCTTTACGGCCGGCTGGAAAGAGCAGCTGCCCCGGCTGCAGGAGCGCCGCGGCGAGGGGTTGGCGGTTCTGGCTGAAGCCTCCTCATCACCGACCCTCCACCGCCTGCAGAGGGAGATGACCGGGCGCTTTCCACTCATGAAGTGGGTTAATTACGATTCAGTCAGCGATGAAAACATTCTCACCGCCGCCCGCATCGCCTGCGGGGTTGATGCCCGCCCCCTCGCCCTGCTTGACCATGCGGAGGTCATCCTCGCGCTGGATGGAGATATTTTTTATAGCGAGAGCGGCCATCTCCGCCACGCTCGCGGTTTCGCAACAGGACGCAGGCTCGAGACCTCCGAAGCGGGGATGAACCGGCTCTATGTGGTCGAACCCGGAATGACCATCACCGGCGGCGCTGCTGATCACCGGCTCCGCCTCGAGGCCTCCCGCATCGCACCATGGGCCCATTCGCTGGCGGCGGAGCTGGGAGATCTCGGTCTCTCCTCCTTTGCCGGTTTCACCTCCTCTGCTACGCTGGACGAGGCCAACCAGCGCTGGCTCAAAGCAGCGGCGCGCGATCTCATGGCCCATCGCGGTCGCTGTCTCCTGATCGCCGGCCGCCGGCAGCCGGTCGAGCTGCATCTCCTGCTTTTCGCCCTCAATCTTGAGCTCGGCAACCTCGGCCGTACCCTCCACTTCGTTCCGATGGAACATGCCCTTCCCTCCAGCCTGGCGGGATTGAAGGGGCTCACCGAGCAAATGGCTGCCGGCCGGATCAGCCATCTGGCCATATTCGGCGGCAATCCGGTCTATACCGCCCCTGCCGATGTTGATATCGCCGGCGCCCTGGCAAAGGCTGATTTCTCCCTTCACCTCAGTGACCGGGTCGACGAAACCTCCGCGCGAACCGCGTGGCATCTGCCGCAGAGTCATTTCCTCGAGGAATGGGGCGACGCCGCGAGCGTAGAAGGGCAGTTGAGCCCCCTGCAGCCCATGATCGCCCCCCTTTTCGGCGGCCGCAGTGTCATCGAGATGGCCGGTTTTCTGGCCACAGGTGAGGAGCGCAGTGGCTATGAACTGGTGCGCGAGAGTTGGCGGCGCCTCCTTCCTGTCGCGGGTTTTGAAAGCCGCTGGCGCGCCCTGCTGCACAGCGGCCTTCATGACGGATTGGCACCAGTGCCGGTCGCGCCCGACCCGGGGGCGATAATGGCGCACCTTCGCAACACCCCCCTGCTGCAGCCCGGGGAGAGCCTGCCCGAAATTTGTTTCCAGCCCTCCGCCCTCCTGGACGGCCGTTGGGCCAATAATGCCTGGCTTCAGGAGCTGCCTGATCCGGTCACCAAGATCGCCTGGGACAATCCCGCGCGGATCAGCCCTGCGCTGGCGCGCAAACACGGACTCGCCAATGGCGATCTGGTCGATATCAAAGCCGGAGACCGGGAGATCACACTGCCAGTCTGGATCATGCCCGGGCAGGCGGACGAGAGCATCACCCTCGAACTGGGTTACGGCCGTACTCGCGCCGGTCGCGTCGGCGACGGCGTTGGATTCGATGTCGGATCCCTGCGCCTCTCCGGCGGCATGGGCTTTTACAGCGGAGTGAGCCTGCGCTCTGCCGGCGGCCGCCATGTCATCGCCTGCGCCCAGGAGTTTGACGGCATGGTTGAACGCCCGTTGGTGCGCGAGACTGGCCTCAAGGAGTTTCAGGGCGATCCGCATTTCGCCCGTCATGATAGCGAAATTGCGGCCAAAAATCTCTGGAAGGAACACACCTACGATGCCGGTTTCCAATGGGGTATGGTGATTGATCTCACCGCCTGCATCGGCTGTAACGCCTGCACGATCGCCTGCCAGAGCGAAAACAACATCCCCGTGGTCGGCAAGGAGCAAGTGGCCATGGGACGGGAGATGCACTGGATTCGTCTCGACCGTTACTTTAAAGGCGGAGAGGAGAATCCGGAAATGGTCTATCAGCCGGTGGCCTGCCAGCATTGTGAGAATGCCCCTTGCGAGCAGGTTTGTCCTGTGGCCGCCACCGTCCATGACCATGAGGGTCTCAATGTCATGGCCTACAACCGCTGCGTTGGGACGCGCTACTGCTCGAATAACTGCCCCTACAAAGCGCGGCGTTTCAACTTTTTCGATTATACCGGCCGGATGGATGAACTTAAGAAAATGGCGCAAAACCCGGATGTGACGGTGCGCATGCGCGGGGTGATGGAAAAGTGCACCTATTGTCTGCAGAGGCTGAACCTGGCCAAGAACCGGGCCCGGCTGGAGGGGCGCCCACTGGTTGACGGCGAGGTGATGACCGCCTGTCAGCAGGCCTGCCCGACCGGCGCGATTTCCTTTGGCAATCTGCTCGACGACTCCAGCCGTGTGGCCATCGCCCGTGCATGGGCACGCAGCTACGCCCTTCTTGGGGAGCTCAATGTACGGCCGCGCACCCATTATGCCGCCAAGATTCGCAACCGGAATCCTGAACTCTCTTGAAGACAGGACTGTCGCCTATTCACCTAAAACTGGATTGACGCGTGAGCTCGATTCATCAGCATGAGCAGCAGTGGATTGAGGGCCAGCCCACCTTCGGCGGGCTCACCGATCAGGTGAGTGCGCTGGTGGAGAAAAAAACCCCGAGGGGCTGGTATATCGCCCTGGCGGTGAGCAGCAGCCTGACCGTGGTGCTTCTGGCCCTGATCGGCTACCTGGTGACCAGAGGCATCGGGGTGTGGGGAAACAACATTCCGGTCGCCTGGGCCTGGGACATTGTCAACTTTGTCTTCTGGATCGGCATCGGCCACGCCGGCACGCTGATCTCGGCCATCCTCTTTCTGCTGCGCCAGCAGTGGCGCACCTCGATCAACCGTTTCGCTGAGGCGATGACCATCTTCGCAGTGATCTGCGCGCTGATCTTTCCGAGCATTCACGTCGGCCGTATCTGGTTCATCTACTGGCTCTTCCCTCTGCCCAACCAAATGTCGATGTGGCCCAATTTCCGCAGTCCTTTGCTCTGGGACGTCTTTGCGGTGAGCACCTACTTCACTGTCTCCCTGCTCTTCTGGTACGTAGGGCTGGTGCCTGATCTGGCCACGATGCGGGATCGGGCCAGGACACGCCTGAAAAAGATCACGCTCGGCATCCTCGCGTTGGGCTGGCGGGGCGGCAACCGCCAATGGCAGCATTACGAGATGGCCTACCTCCTGCTCGCCGGCCTCTCCACCCCGCTGGTGCTTTCGGTGCATAGCGTGGTCAGCACCGACTTCGCCACCAGCGTCATCCCCGGTTGGCACACCACCATCTTTCCCCCCTATTTCGTCGCCGGGGCGATCTTTTCGGGCTTCGCTATGGTCACTACCCTGGCGATCATCGTCCGCAAGGTTTTTTCGCTGCAGAACATCATCACGGTGCGCCATCTTGAAAACATGTGCAAGATCATGCTGGTAACCGGTTTGATGGTGGGATATGCCTACGGGGTGGAGTTTTTTATCGCATGGTACAGCGGCAATATCTATGAGCGCTTCACCTTTCTCAACCGCGCCTTCGGCCCTTATGCCTGGGCTTACTGGATCATGATCAGCTGCAATGTACTGGTGCCGCAGCTCTTCTGGTTCAAAAAGCTGCGCACATCAATCCCGGTGATGTTCATCGCTGCGCTGCTGATCAACGTCGGCATGTGGTTCGAGCGTTTTGTCATCATCGTCAGCTCACTCTCGCGCGATTTTTTACCGGGCGCCTGGGGCTACTACAAGCCTTCCTGGGTGGATGTCGGCATCTTTGCCGGCTCATTCGGCCTCTTCTTCACCCTCTTTCTGCTCTTCATCCGCTTTCTGCCGATCATTGCCATGTCGGAGGTAAAGGGAATCCTGCCGCAGGCCCACGCGGCGGTGGATCCGTCGGCAGGAGAACATCATACCAGGCGGAGCTGAAATGACTGATCTAAACCATACGGAAGGGATTCTGGCCCGATATGCGGGTCCCACCGAACTGCTGACGGCGGCGCGCAGAGTGGCGGAGGCTGGATATCGCAAATTCGACTGCCATTCTCCCTTCCCCATCCACGGTATGGACGAGGCGATGCGTCTGAAGCGTTCACCGCTGGGCTTTATGGTCGGCATTGCCGCCTTTGCCGGGGCCGGACTCGCCATTCTGCTGCAGGGATGGACCAGCGCCATTGATTATCCCCTGATCATCTCGGGCAAGCCCTTCTTCAGCTATCAGGCCTTCATGCCGGTTACATTCGGATTGGCGGTGCTGCTCGGGGCTTTCACCGCTGTATTCGGGATGCTGGCGCTCAACCGGCTGCCGCGTTTCCACCATGCGGTCTTTCACAGTGGCCGCTTTTCCCAGGTGACGCGTGATGCCTTCTTCATCAGCATCGAATCAAGCGATCTTCTCTTCGATATGGAAAAGACCCCGGCCCTGCTGCGCGAAACCGGTGCCCTCGAAGTGGAGCTCCTGTCCGAACCGCCGCAAGATTAGGAACAGAAGACTATATGTCTAAAGTGAAGGTTTATCTGATAGCTGTGGCAGTCCTGCTTTTAATGGCTTGCCAGCGCGGGCAGTATTCCAGCAAGCCGCCTGTCCATCTGGTGCCGGATATGGATCATCAGCCCAAATACAAGCCTCAATCCGCCTCTTCATTCTTTGAGGATGGTGCCGCCATGCGTCTGCCAGTCAGCGGTACCGTCCCCGCCGACCGTTTGCACGAGGATTCGCTTTTTTACCGGGGGGTGGATCAGAGTGGCAAACCCGTGCGGATTTCGCCGCTCAAGGCGGCGCCGGGGCTGATCGCTGCAGGCGAGGGCCGTTTCCGTATCTACTGTTCTCCCTGTCACGGTGGACGTGGAGAAGGGCAGGGCACGGTGATCAAGCGGGGCTTCATTCCTCCTCCTCTGCTCTGGGAGCAGCGGCTGATTGCGGAGGGGGACGGCTATATTTTTGACGTCATCAGCCGCGGTGTGCGCAACATGCCTTCTCACGCGCACCTCGTCCCGGCGTCCGATCGTTGGGCGATCGTCGCCTGGGTTCGGACGCTGCAGCAGGGCGGGCAAGCCCGTCAGGCTGGTCAATCCACACCTTCAAACTGACGGGACTATGAAACCTGCAGAATACCATCTTACAGAAAACCCGCGGCTACAGCGCTGGTTTGGCGGGATCGGTCTGGCCGCCCTGCTGCTGTGCGCTGTCGGGTACGCCGCCAATCCTGTTCAATTTCACCACTCCTGGCTGGCCGCTCATTTCTTCGTGATTTCCATCGCCCTCGGCGCCCTCATTTTCACGATGATCTTGCACCTTACCGGCGCGACCTGGAGCGTGCCGGTGCGCCGTCTTTTCGAAAACCTGGCTGCACCAATGCCCCTGTTCTTCATCCTCTTCCTGCCGGTGCTTTCAGGTGTGCACGAGCTCTACCACTGGAGCCACGGCGAGGCGGTCGCCAAAGACCCCCTCTTGCAGCTCAAGGCGCCCTATCTCAATCAGGTCTTCTTCGCCGTGCGCACTGTGATCTACTTTGCGGTCTGGACTTTCCTCGCCTGCAGGCTGCGCCACCTCAGCCTGCAGCAAGATGAGGGGGACGATCACAGCGAACGGCTGCGCAGGACCAGTGCGGCGGGAGTCATCCTTTTTGCCCTCACCCTCACCTTTGCTGCCTTCGACTGGTTCATGTCCCTCGATGCCCATTGGTATTCGACCATATTCGGACTCTACATATTTTCCGGATGTGTCGTGGCCGGACTGGCTGCGGTCATTCTTCTCGCCCGGCACCTGCAAAGCCGTGGCCACCTTGTGGAAACCATCGGCATCCAGCAGTATCATGACCTCGGTAAACTGCTCTTCGCCTTTACGGTTTTCTGGGCCTACATGGCCGTTTCTCAATATTTTCTCATCTGGTATGGCAATATTCCTGAAGAGACGATATGGTATCATCACCGCTGGCATGGGAGCTGGAAAGTTGTCAGTTTACTCCTCGTCTTCGGCCATTTTCTGGTGCCCTTTGTCCTGCTGCTGACCCGCTGGGCGAAGCGCAACCTGGCTGTGCTTGCCGGATTCAGCATCTGGCTGCTCTTCATGCACTGGGTTGATCTGCAGTGGCTGGTGATGCCCTCACTGCACAAGGAAGGATTTGTATTTTCGTGGATTGACGGGGCGGCCTTGGCTGGATGCGCTGGGCTGTATCTAAAATATCTCGGCTGGCTCCTGCGCCGGAGCGCATTAGCTCCGGTGGGGGATCCTCGGCTTGCAGAGGCGGTCGAAATGAACCGATAAAAAAAAGGTCAGCAGATAACTGCTGACCTTTTTTTTGCTGGTCGGGGCGGCGGGATTCGAACCTGCGACCCCTTGACCCCCAGTCAAGTGCGCTAACCGGACTGCGCTACGCCCCGATGCAAATCATCCAATATGGCGGCCAGTTCCCTCAACTCCTGGTGGATCTCATCGATCAGGTCCTGGCATTTTGCCTCATAGAGAGTGAGGCTCAGTTGTGAATCGTTGCTGCGTTTGAGGTACTGAAGTTTCTGCCGCGCACCCTCAATGGTATACTTTTCATAATAAAGAAGGCGTTTGATGACGAACAGCAATCGGATATCGTTCTTGCGGTAGGTCCGGTTGCCGGCGCGGTTTTTGGCTGGCCGCAGTTCGCGAAACTCGGTCTCCCAGTATCTTAACACATAGGGTTTGAGACCGGTGATACGACTGACCTCGGCGATGGAGTAATAGAGACGTTTGATCGTTCTCTCTTCCATCCTGGGCGTGACCTGAGGTTCAACCTGCTCTTCAGCCTGATAAAATAGGGATAATTGCTCCAATAATCAAGCACTTTTTCTTGGTTTTTTAAAACCTTGCCGTACAAGAACAGTACCATCAGAACAGAAATCGATGCCACGCTGTATAAATTTAAACATTTTTTCATATTTTCCAAATACTTTCTTCTCAAAAAGGGTTTGGAAATCATATAAATAAACACCTAATCGAGTCAAAGTCATATTAACTTCAAGTGTTTTGTGAGGTCTGGACATCACCACTCCACTGCGATATCCGGCCCTCATGCAGCAGGCAATAACCCGTTCATCCGTGTTGCCAAAGGGGTAAGAAATGGCGTCAACCCTATCGCCAACAAGATTTTCGAGAACCGCCCTGGATCCCGCCACCTCCTCTTCCAGCCTCTCTCCTGCCAGCCGTGTCAAATCCAGATGACTGCAGCCGTGGGAGCCGATCTCCCACCCGGCCGCATGCAGGGTGAGAATCTGATCTGCTGTCATGTGGGGAAACTGGATATTGCCGAAATTGACATCCCAGTCGTCGAGTCTGCCGATATATCCCGCCGGGACATAGAGGGTGGCCTTCAGGCCATTGGCGCGCAGCACCGGGAAGGCGTGTTTAAAAACGGAGGCGTAGGCGTCGTCAAAAGTGAGGACAACGCTTTTCTCCTGCAGCCTGGAACTGCTGAGGCCTTCCCTGAGTGAGAGCAGGGTATAATCTGCACTGAGCAGTCCTTCGATCTGAGCAGCGAATTGGCGCGGGGTGACCCTTGTGATGGCAAGGTCAAACCGCGGTTCAACCATGTGATAGGCGAGAATGCGCACGACGGATTTGCATAAAGTGGATGCGAGGTCTTTGCGGCATGTGTCTTCACAGCAAAACAAGGATGCCGCGGGAAAATAAAATAAAGAGCCTCCGCTTTATGGAGCGGAGGCTCTGATTATGAATGGTTCGACTTGCAGCCGCTTTGTCAGCGGTTGTTGAAGGAGGAGCGGTTCGAGTCCGGGGCTCCGGCCGGCCGTTCGATCAGCACCTTGTGGCTGAGGTCGATCTTGCCGTCGCCGTCGATTTTCATCACCTTGACCTGCACCTCGTCGCCAACCTTGAGCACGTCTTCGACGCGTTCAATGCGGCGGTGTTCGATCTCGGAAACGTGCAGCAACCCTTCACGTCCGGGCAGCACCTCGACGAAGGCTCCGAACTTCATGATCTTCTTAACTTTGCCGGTATAGACCGTGCCTACCTCAACCTCGGCGGTCATCGCCCTGATGATGCTGGCGGCCTTTTCGCAGGCAACCGGATCAACCGCAGCAATGGTAACTGTGCCGTCGTCATTGATATCGATAGTAGTCTCGGTGCGCTCGACGATGTCGCGGATGTTTTTGCCACCCGGTCCGATCACCATGCCGATAGAATCGACCGGAATCTTGACCGTCATGATGCGCGGGGCATAGGCGGAGAGTTCGGGTCTCGGCTGCTCAAGCACGGCCTGCATCTTGTCGAGGATGAAGAAGCGTCCATCCTGGGCGCGCTGCAAGGCTTCGCGCATGATCTTGGTGGAAATCCCGCCGATCTTGATGTCCATCTGGAAGGCGGTAATGCCTTCGCGGGTGCCGGCAACCTTAAAGTCCATGTCCCCCATGTGATCCTCGTCGCCGAGAATATCGGTCAGAACCGCAACCTGATCGCCCTCCTTGATCAGACCCATGGCGATGCCGGCGACGGCGCTCTTGACGGGGACGCCGGCGTCCATGCAGGCGAGAGAGCCCGCGCAGACCGTGGCCATCGAAGAAGAGCCATTGGACTCGAGCACATCCGAAACGATGCGCACGGTATAGGGAAAGAGTTTTTCCGTCGGCATCACCTGCTTGATAGCGCGCTCAGCGAGATTGCCATGGCCGACTTCCCGGCGGCTGACACCGCGGTTCGGCTTGACCTCACCCGTGCAAAAGCCGGGAAAATTGTAATGCAGCATATAGGTCTTGCGAAACTCCCCTTCAAGCTCCTCGATGCGCTGCTCGTCCACTTTGGTGCCGAGGGTGATGGAAGCCAGGGCCTGGGTCTGGCCGCGGGTGAAGAGTGCCGAACCATGGGCGCGGGGCAGCAGTCCAACCTCGATGGAGATGTCGCGGATATCGGAGAGGCCGCGGCCGTCGAGGCGGCTTTTTTCGGTCAGAACCATCTCGCGCATCAGCTCTTTTTCCAGGTCGTGAAAGATTTCGCTGATTTTCCCCTCTTTTTCGGGAAAACTCTCGGCCAGTTCAGTTTTTATCTTGTCGTTGATTTCAGCAAGGGCCTGCCGGCGGGCTTCCTTCTCGGCGATGCGCAGTCCCTTGGCCAGCTCAGCCCGGTAGCCGTGGACAGCCTTCAGGAGATCGGGAGTGGCTTCAGCCACGGCAAGCTCCATCTTGACTTTACCAGCCTCGCCAACCACCTGCTTCTGCAGAACAAGGATTTGACGGATGGCCTGGTGGCCGTATTCGAGGGCGGCGATCATGTCATCTTCCGAAATCTCGCGCGCCTCACCTTCGACCATAATGATCGATTCTTCGGAGGCGGACAGGACCAGATCGATGTCGCTCTCCTCCTGCTGTTCGAAGGTGGGGTTGGCGATGAAGCGGCCCTCGACGCGGCCGACGCGCACGCCGGCGATGGGCGTAGTGAAGGGAATGTTGGAGATTCCCAGTGCCAGGGATGCGGCAGTGATGCCGAGAACATCGGCGTCGTTGACCTTGTCCGCCGAGAGCACCCAGACATAGACCTGCACCTCATTGCGGAAGCTCTTGTCGAAAAGCGGCCGGATGCTGCGGTCGATCAGGCGGGCGCTGAGCACCTCTCCGTCGGTAGGTTTGCCTTCACGCTTGAAAAAACCGCCCGGGATCTTGCCGGCGGCATAGGCTTTTTCGCGGTAATCGACGGTGAGCGGGAAGAAATCACGCTCCTCGGACGCCTTGGAATCGGCCACGACGGCGGCGAGCACGACAGTGTCGCCGAGCTGAACCCAGCAGGAGCCGTTGGCTTGCTTGGCCAACTTGCCGGTTTCCATAATCAGCTGCTGGCCTTCGAATTCTGTTTGTTTGCGAGTAATCATTTGTCCTCCAAAACGACCAGGTCTCTGCCCCGAAGATGAAAATGCGAGGACAATGTCTTTGGCAGGCATACGCGCTGCGCAAATTCATGTTGGCGTGGTGTCAACCTGAATCAGTGTGTGTGAAATACGGGGTTTAGGCCCCACTTCAGCGCAGCCGATTCATTGCTCGCGGCCATCAGCCGCGTGGAACAAACCGGCTGCGTCTGTCTTGTAACGCTATTCCGGTGAAGCGGCCGATGCTGACGGAAGGGATTCCAGCAGATCGGCCGATCTTGTATTCAATTTATCAAAGAGATTGTTCCTGATCAGATAAACCGTTCTTCCGCCTCCGGCCATAGCATAGAGGGTGGAGGCGTCCTTGTTTTTGCCGATCAGAAACTCAGCGATGACATCTTTTTTCTGCAGCAGCCGGCAGCGAATCCGGGGCTGGTCGAGGCCGAAGGGCCGCAGCGAGGCGGGTTCGTCGGCAGCGAAACCCTCGGCCGTGGCGCTGGAGAGGTCGCTGATCAGCCCGGTCATTTTCCAACTGCGCACCGGCCCGGTTTTGGGCTGGAGCATTTGCCAGCTGCCGGCGGTATCCCTGTGGCAGATATAGGTGGTATCTCCGGCGCTAATTTCGACAGCGCTGACCATCTCGCTGTTGAACTGGAGCATGCCCTTGTCCCGCAGGTCGTTCAATGCGACATTAAACCTGTGAACAAAGGAGGAGTCGACGGTGAAAACGGGCAGCCTGGCGGCATCACGCGCATAGTAGCTGCCTGCGTCAAATGAGCCGATGGAGAGAGTGCGAAGGCCGACGGAGGCCGGCGAACCGACCCTGATCTCGATGGCCGGGCGACCGAAACCGTAAGCGGAGAGATCGTGCGGCTCTTCCTCGACAAATCGCAAGGCTTTCTGGTACTGGAGGGCATTGAGCAGGTCGGCAACCTTGCGGGCGTCAGCCCGGAGGGCTTTCGGAGAGTGCAACAGCCAGGAATCCCCCTCTTTGCTCATAGTAAACAAGCCATTCTCGTTTTTAATTTCCAGCCGGTCAGTACGGCCCTGCTCGAAGCCGAGGATGTTTTTATCACGCAAGTCAAAAAGACTTTTGTTGATGTTGCTCCACAGGCTGGTCGTGGTCAGAAAAACCTCGGGACTATTCCCTTTGCGGGCATAGACGAACGAGCCGACCTGGCTGTCATCCCCGATGAAGAGGGTGTCGAGGCCGGAAGCGCTGGTGAGGATGAGGATGGCGCGCGGAGGGAGCAAGCCGAAGGAGGCATGGTCGTTGGCATCGTCGGAAACGATGCGTTCCTTTTTAGCCCAGCTGAAGAGCGAGGCGATAGCATCGAGGCTGATTTTATCTCCGGCAGTGTGGACCGGAGCCAGCAGCTGCCAGCCGCTGCTGTCGCGTTCTGCCCGGATACCGGCGGGCAGGAGGTGGATTCCAAGCACCTGCTCCCCAGAATAGGCGAGGATTTTTTCACTCTCCCGATCGGCCTCCTCCTGGTTCTTCTCCTGCTTGTCCATATAAACAACGCCAAGGATGCCCAGAGCGAGGACAAGCGCAAGAATAAGCGTTGTTCTGAATCTCATTGCAGAAAACTCCTGTTATGTAACCCGGCCTCTCTGCGCGGGAGAGGCTGTCTCATTTCTGTAGATCACTTCCGGTTGCGGTAGACGGCAATGCCGGCGATGAATATCGCCAGCGGCAGCACGATGATGCCGAGATAGAGCAGCGCCCGCGACTGGGTTTGGGTGATGGCGATGCGGCGATCCTCCGGACTGCGGGCGCGTACCGAGATCAGATCTTCCTCCTCAGCGAGCCAGCTGACGCCATTCTGGAAAAGATTGCCGTTTCCCTGGGTGTCAAAGTAAGAATTGGTGGCGAAATCAGAATCGCCAAAGACAAGCAGGCGTGTCTTTCCCGCCTTCTCCCCTGCTGCAGCAGTGGCGGGCATTTCGGCGCCGGCGAAGAGGTTGACAGGACCGCGCAGGTCCTTGCCCTCATCGAAGGTAATCTCCGCCTGACCGCTGATGGGGCTGGTTTCGGCCCAGCTGCGCGGTGTGCTCTTGCCGATCTCCCTGAACTCAAGCCCGGCTGGGGGATTCTCTCCGCGGCTGATTGAACGGGCTTCGGGGAAAAAAGTCATGAGGTTGAAGTCGCGGGTGATGGCGTGTTCCTCGTACTGCGAAACAATGGGCATGGTGGGACCAGTGCCGAAGAGTTGGCCGAATCCCGAGGCATCGACCACGATATCGCGGCCTACCTTGAAGCCCCATTCGCCAAGCAGCTCCGACCAGGAGTCGGGGGAAGCCGGATCGAGCAAGATTAGGAGCTTTCCGCCCTTCTGGAGAAACTCCATAATCAGGCTCTTTTCGCTGGCGAACAGTTCGGTGCGCGGCCCGGCGACAGCGAGCATGCTGCAGTCGGCGGGGATGGCGCTCTCCCGGGCAAGGAGGAGCTTGGCGATGTCGTAATTCTCCTCGATCAGGGCTTTGCGGGCAGTCGCAAGGCCATCGGCACCATCACTGTCGGGATCTTTCTCGCCATGCCCGGTGGTGAAATAGAGCTTTTTTTTGCCCTCACGGGTCACCTTGATGATGGCATTGGTGAGCAGCTGCTCTTCGCTCTTCTCGATGCGCTCTTGCTTGCCTTCGGCCTCGACGATCAGGGTGCCATAGGACTTGACCTGGTATTTTTTGGCGAGGCCGGGCTTTTTGTCGGGATCGCTGAATTCGAAGCGCAGGCGATCGGAATAGTGAGCGTATTCAGTGAGCAGTTCTTTCGTGAAGGCTTCATCGCCTGATTTGAAAAAGCCGGTAATTTTTACATCTTTATTAAGGCTTTTCAATATGTTGCGGGTCTGTTCCGCAAGGCTGAACTGTCTGGCTGCAGTGGTATCGAGGCGCCAGGAAAATCGCGCGGCAAAGATATTGGCCACAATCAGAATGCCGAGCAGGATCAGCACCATCAGCAGGGCGTTGCTGCCAAACCTGGCCGAGCGCGTGGTGAGTCCCGCCCTGATCTCGCGGAATTGCAGGGTTATAGATGCGAGGAGTAGAGCACAGCCGAGAATAAGGGGTAGATAGACTGTCCATGCCATGACGGCGGTGAGTGAATAGACGATCAGGCCAGCGAGGATCATGCCCAGACCAAGCCAGCCGCAGATTTGTGCGATCTTTTTCATCATCGGCCCCTCCATTTGGCGGATTCAATGGATACGAAAGAGAGGAAGAGTCCCATGACGGTGAAACTGATATAAAAAACGATGTGGCGTGTATCGAGCACGCCCTTGGCAAAGTCGTCAAAGTGCTCGATCAGCGAAAAGTTGCCGAGGATCTTGCCCACAGCCGGACTGGCCATGCCCGAAATCCAGCCGATCGCCCAGAAGATCAGGATGAAAGCGACGGTGCTCACTGCCGCGATGATCTGATTGTCGGTCAGGGTGGAAAAAAAGAGACCGAAGGCGATGTAACAGAGTCCGAGCAGAAAGAGGCCGAGGTAGCCGGTGAGAATCTGACCGATTTCGGGCTTGCCGAGGAAAAAGAGAACCGCCATATAGAGGCCGGTCAGGAGCAGCATGAGCAGATAGAGGCCGGCGGCGGCGCTGAATTTGCCTAGGATCGATTGGGTATTGGTCACCGGCGAGGTGAGCAAAAGCTCGATCGTACCACTCTTCTTCTCGTCGGAAAAGAGACGCATCGTGATGAGCGGCAGAAAAAAGAGAGCAAAAAGGCTCATATTGTGCAGGAGCGGACGGATGGCCATCATGTTGACATTGAGTTTGGGCACAGCCATCTGGTAATAACGCGCCTGCATATCCGCCTGCATGCACATCTGCACAAAATTGGTCACCAGCAGATAGTAAAAAACGCCGGAGATGAGCAAAAACAGCCCCATCACCACATAGGCGATCGGCGAGCTGAAGTAGGACTTCCACTCCCGGCTGAGGATGGCGAGATAGTTTTTCATTGTCCACCTCCCTCCTCTTCCCGGGTGGTCACGCGCAGAAAAACATCCTCGAGGCTGAGGCCTTCGGGCCGCAGTTCAAACAGATCCCAGCCCTTTTCCACAATGGCGCGGGCGATGGCGGGATTGATGCTGCCTTCGGCATCACCTTCGATGTGAAACTGGTGGGTCTGCGCAGGTGCACCAGACTCGAGGAGCTTGACCTGGCGGACACCCTCTACTTTCCCGAGGAGTTCCAGGATGCCTCCCGCCGGGCCTCCGGCTATCAATGTGAAGCGCTGGGATCCAGCCAGTTTTCGGGTGAGGTTGTCCGGGGTATCCTCAGCGACGACACGGCCCTGGTCAATGATGACCACGCGTTCACAGGTCATGCTGACCTCGGGGAGGATGTGGGTGCTGAGAATGATGGTGTGGTCGCCGGCGAGGCTGCGGATGAGCTCGCGAACTTCGATAATCTGTTTGGGATCGAGTCCGACAGTGGGTTCGTCGAGGATGAGGACGTCGGGATTATGGACGAGGGCCTGGGCGAGGCCGACGCGCTGCTTGAATCCCTTGGAGAGCTGCTTGATAACCCGGCGGCTGACGGAGCTGATGCCGGTTTTGTCCATGGTCTCAGCGATGGCGTGCTTGCGGGTGCGGGGATCGACACCCTTGATGCGGGCGACGAACTCCAGATAATCGGCAACGCGCATTTCCGTGTAAAGTGGCGGATTCTCCGGCAGATAGCCGATTCGCTTGCGAACCTGCATTGAGTCCTGATGGACATCAAATCCGGCCACCGAGGCGGTGCCTGAGGTGGCCGGCAGATAGGTGGTCAGGATGCGCATGGTCGTCGTCTTTCCGGCAGCGTTGGGGCCGAGAAATCCGAGGATTTCGCCCTTCTCGACCTGAAACGAGACATGATCCACCGCCATGACGCGACCGAAGTAACGCGTTACTTGTTTCACTTCAATCATTGTTGGGAGCCTCCTTTCTTAATGGCCGATTCCGCGCCGCTGAAGTGAGTGATCAGTCGCACCTGAAAAAAGAGCCCGAATCCTTACCGGCGGATGCCGAGTTCCTGAATCAGGGAGCGATAGAGAGAGATATCGTTGGCCTTGAGATAATCGAGCAGCCGGCGGCGGCGTCCAACCATCTTGAGCAGTCCACGCCGGGAGTGGAAATCCTTGGGGTTGGTGTGGAAGTGCTTGGTCAGCTGGTTAATGCGTTCCGTGAGCATGGCAATCTGGGCCTCGGTGCTGCCCGTGTTGTCAGGACGCTTGCCGTACTTTTCGACGAGTTCCAGTTTCACTTCTTTGGTCAAAGGCATGAACAACCTCCGGTTAATAACTTGACTGACTGGCTAATACTTCAACAGATTTATTAATGTCCTGTTTGATCTGTTCAACCAGGGCGTTGGTTGAGGCAAATCGAGTATCTTCCCGAATAAAGGCGATGAAATCGACCCTGACCTCCTGTCCATAGAGCTGGCCGTCGAAATCGATGATGTAGGTTTCGATCACCCGCTCCTCGGCGGCAAAGGTCGGTTTTTTGCCGATATAGGTGGCGGCGGCGTAGCATTTGCCGTCGAGATGGCAGCGGGAGGCATAGATGCCTGCGCGTGGCACCAGTTTGTAGGGCGAAAAGGGACGCAGGTTGATGGTCGGGAAACCCATGCCCCTCCCTCTACCCTCTCCGTGCACGACCAGGCCGTTAATGCTGTAGGAACGACCGAGCATGGCGGTGGCCGTCTCCATCAGCCCCTTTTGCAGGTAGTGGCGGATTTTGGTGCTTGAGACGATCTCGTCCTCCACACGATAGGGGGGCAAGGAAGCGACGGCGAAGCCCTGTTCGGCGCCCATGCGTTCCAGCAGTTCGAGGTTACCGCTTCGCGCCCTGCCAAAAGCATGGTCATGGCCGATGATGATCTCGCGCATCTTCAGCCGCTCGAGCAGGATTTCCGTTACAAAGCGCTCGGGTTCAAGTCCGGCGAAGGCGGGGGAAAAATTGGCCACCACCAGGCGGTCGAGGCCGAGCTGGTTGAGAATCTCAATCTTCTCCTCGATGGTCGTCAGCACCTCATGGGGCGGACGAGAGGGATTATTGAGCACCAGCTGCGGGTGGGGCTCAAAGGTGACCATAGTCGCCCGGGCCTGCAGGTTATTTGCGCGGGTCTTCAACTCTGCAAGGATCGTCTGATGGCCAAGGTGCACGCCGTCGAAGGTGCCCAGTGTGACCACACTGCTCTCCGCAGGCGGGAGTGTATTAATGTTCCAGATTATCTGCATGAATACTAGTGTTCCAGCGAATTCTTATTGAACATCTGCGGCAGCGCGGTCACCTCGATGGCCTCCTGAAGAGTATGGGGGCCGATCCGTGTTCGGGTCAGGCGGCTGAGAAAGCCCACCGTACCCAGGGCGAGGGCCAGATCCCGCGCCAGGGCGCGGATGTAAGTCCCTTTGGAACAGACGACGGTGAAATCAAGACTGTTTTCCGATACCCGCGCGACCTTCAGGCTGAAAACCGTGACCCTGCGCGCCTCAGGGCTTTTCAGTTGACCGGCCCGGGCCAGTTTGTAGGAGCGCTGTCCGTCGACATGAAGAGCCGAAAAAACGGGCGGCACCTGTTCGATCTCGCCGACGAAGCGGTCTGCGATCTCCTGCACGGCCGCGACCTCTTGCAAGCGCCACTCCCGGCGTGCGCAAATCGTGCCGCTGATATCGAGAGTGTCGGTCTCCATGCCCAGCCGCAGCCGTGCCTGATATTCCTTTTCGGCATCGACCAGACCGGTGATGGTGCGGGTTTCACGGCCTGTACAGACCAGCAGCACGCCATCAGCGAATGGATCAAGGGTGCCGGCATGACCGGCCTTGCCGCCGCGTAGATGCTTTTTCACCAGCCGCACGACATCAAAGGAAGACCAGCCGATGGGCTTGCGCAGATTGAGAACGAGATCCGGGCAAAAATGTTCCCGTGCTGAACCCGCGGTTGCATTGGAGGTTATGACTTTTCCTCCCGGTGAATCTTTTCGATCACTTCCTGAATATGGGCTGCGTAAGCAGCGGAATCATCATACGAAAACTCGATCTCGGGTACATAGCGCAGGCCGAGTCGGTGCCCCATTTCGCCGCGAATGGGGCCGGTAAGCTGCTCCAGTTTCTTCGCGGTTAGACCGATGCGTTCCTGTTCACCGAGGACGCTGTAAAAGATGCGCGCATGGCGCAGATCGTCGGAAACCCGGACCCGGGTGATGGTGATGAAGCCCAGATCGGCATTTTTCATCTCGAAGAGCAGGTAATTGCTGACCTCTTCCTGGAGGAGGGCGGCCACCCGGTCTGCGCGTTTATACTTGTTCATTCTCTAGACGATCTCCAACTGCTGTCTGATGATTTCAACCTCATCCTCGGTTTCGATCAGCCGAATAACCTCCGACATCACCTGGTCGATAAACTTGCGCTCGTTGGCGACCAGGGCGATCCCCAGGGTGGTGCGCTGCCATTTCTCGTTCTCATCCACTTCAGCCACGGAGACATTAAACTTGTTGTGAATCCTGGTCTTGATGCTTTTGAGGAGAAACCTCTTCCCTTTGAGCGAGCCGCTCTCGGGGATGAAGAGTTCTATCTGCAAAAGTCCGACCAGCATGCCGTCTCCCCTCTCCTATTCCAGGGTGCGCTTGGTTTCAACCATGCGGTAGGCCTCGATGATATCGCTGACCTTGATATCGTCGTAATTGGCCAGGGCGAGGCCGCACTCGAATCCCGTCGCCACTTCGCGAACATCGTCCTTGAAGCGCTTGAGGGAAGAGAGCTGGCCGTCATGGATCAGGCGATCGTCGCGATAGACCTTGACCCGGTCACTGCGGCTGATCTTGCCCGAGGAGACGTAACAGCCGGCGATGTTGCCGACCTTGGGCACCTTGAAGACCTGGCGAATCTCGACCGTCGCCGTCAGCTCCTCGCTGATGGTCGGGGCGAGGAATCCTTCCAGGGCGGACTTGATATCGTTGACAATATCATAGATGACCTCGTAGAGGCGGATGTCGATGTTCTCCTTCGAGGCCAGTTCGCGCGCCTTTGTGGTCGGCCGCACATTGAAGCCGATGATGATGGCGTTGGAGGCCGAAGCGAGCAGAACATCCGACTCGGAGATGGCGCCGACGCCCTTGTGGATGATTTCGACGGCGACTTCGTCGGTGCCGAGATTGATCAGGGTATCGGTGATGGCCTCGATGGAGCCGTCCACGTCGGCCTTGAGGACGACAAAGAGCTGGCGGATCTGGCCCTTCTGGATCTGGCGCGAAATTTCATCCAGGGTGCGGGCGTGGCTGCGCCAGCGTTCGTGTTCACGCTGGAGCTGCTGACGCTTCTGGCTGATCTCGCGGGTATCGCGTTCTGAGCTGAGCACGATGATCGAGTCACCGGCCTGGGGCATGCCGGCAAAGCCGAGCACAGCCACCGGCATTGATGGGCCGGCCTGTTTGACCTTGCGGCCGTGGTCGTCGAACATCGAACGCACCTTGCCGCTGTAAGAACCGGCGATAAAGGGATCGCCTACCTTGAGGGAGCCGGACTGAACGAGTACGGTGGCGACGACGCCCTTGCCGCGATCGAGGGCCGATTCAATGACCACCCCGCGCGCCAGACGCTCGGGATTGGCCTTGAGGTCGAGCACTTCGGCTTCGAGCAGCACATTATCGAGCAGCAGCTCGATATTCTGGCCGGTCTTGGCCGAGATTTCGACGCACTGGTGTTTGCCGCCCCACTGCTCGACCAGGACATCATGCTTGGAAAGCTGCATGCGGATGTTGTCCGGATTGGCGCCGGGCTTGTCGATCTTGTTGATGGCGACCACGATCGGGACGTTGGCGGCCTTGGCGTGGCTGATCGCTTCGATCGTCTGCGGCATGACGTTGTCATCGGCCGCGACGACGAGGATGACGATATCGGTGGCCTGGGCGCCGCGGGCGCGCATGGCGGTGAAGGCTTCGTGGCCCGGGGTGTCGAGGAAGGTGATGGGCTTGCCATCATCGGTCTTGACCTCATAAGCGCCAATGTGCTGGGTAATACCTCCAGCCTCGCCGGCGATGATATTGCTCTTGCGGATATGGTCGAGCAGCGAGGTTTTGCCATGGTCGACATGCCCCATGATGGTGACAACCGGCGGACGGCGCACCAGATTAGCCTCATCCTCCGACTCCTCCTTCTCCATTTGCTCGAGCAGGTCCTCGCCGAATTCGGCGAGAGGCGCCACCTCATAGCCGTATTCGCCGGCCAGGAGGGTGATGGTATCCATGTCGAGACGCTGGTTGATCGAGACCATCATGCCCAGTTCCATGCATTTTCTGATGATCTCTGAGGCCTCCGCCTCCATCAGTTTGGCCAGTTCGGAGACCGACATGAATTCGCTGACCTTGATAATCGGGGTCTCCTCGACCTCGATCTCATCGTCGGCCTGGGTGCGGCGTTTCTTCTTCTTGGCCTTGCCGGGCTCCTCCATGGCCGCCATGGTCTGGCGGATGGTCTCCTGGATCTCGGCTTCATTGAAGGTGATCTTTTTCTTCTTTTTCGGCCGTTTGCGCTTGTGTTCGGCTTCGGCGGCGGGTTGAACCACCGGTGCGGGGGTCTCCGCTCCCTTCTTCTTGCGCTTCCGTTTGCGCTTCTTCTTGTGGCGTCCCTCTTCAGCCTCCATCTCCTCAAGACGTGCAACCGGGACCATCTCCTTGGGAGCACCGCCCTCCTTGGGCGGCCGTGCCGCCGGCTTCGCGGCCTCTTCGGCGGGACGTTCCTTTTCACGCGGACGGCGTGCGGTCTCTTCGGGCGGGATCTCGATGACGACCAGTTTCTTGCGCGGCTTGGTCCGGACGGTTTCGGCCGATGCTTCAACGGCGGCTGCGGGCGCGGTTTCCTCACCCTTGGCCGGCGGTTGGGCAGCGGCAAGAGCGGCCGCCTCGGCCTTTTTCGCCAGTTCGGCCGCCCGTTCCTGCTTGGCGGCTGCAGCTTCGACCACACTGGCCTCGCGTCGTTTGCGAAGCTCGGGCATCTCCTTGGCCATCTCCTGGGCGACGGCAAGACGACGCTCGAGATTTTTCTGGGCTTCGGCCTTTTTGGCCTCCTCCTGCGCCTTCTTCTCACGCAGTCTGCGGCGGAATTCGTACTCTTCATCGACCTGCGATGTTTTTTCGCCGAATTTGTCCACCACAAGGGCATAGGCCTCATCCGAGACCAGACTCATCTGGTTGCGGACATCATGGCCGAGCTTGGTGAGAAAGGCGACAAGAGCCTCATTTGAGATGTTGAACTCTCGCGCTACCTGAAAGACCCGCATTTTCACAGACAAATTAACACTCCTCAGTTCTGCATATCGATCACCCTGGTGAAACAGTCGACTGACAAGCCAGCCTTATTCGGTCTCGGCCTCCAGTGCGGCGATGATCTTTTCCGCGGTTTTGAGGCCCACACCCGGCAGCTGAGTGAGAATATCGGCTCCGGCATTGAGGACGTCGCGCACGGTGCTGTAGCCGCCACCGATAAGGATGGCCTTTTGCTTATCGGAGATGCTGGTGACATCCTCGATAGAACGATCGAGATCGCGCTGTTCGTCCATGAGCTTGCGGAAGTCCTCCTCGCGCATGGTCTGGATATCATATCCGGTGAGGCGGGAGGCGAGACGGCGGTTGACGCCCCCCTTGCCGATAGCCAGGGAGATCTGTTCGTCATCAAGGACCGCGCTGACCTTTTTCTCCTCTTCATCGATGATAATGCGCAGTGGTTTGGCCGGGCTCAGGGCGCGGGTGATGAAAATTTCGGGCTCGCTGCTCCAGTTGATGATGTCAATCTTTTCGTTGTTGAGTTCCTTGACGATGGACTGGATGCGCATGCCCTTCATACCGACGCAGGCGCCGACGGCGTCGATGCGCTTGTCGTGGGAATAGACGGCGATCTTGGTGCGCTCTCCGGCCTCGCGGGCGATGCCGCGCACTTCGATAATGCCTTCATCGATTTCGGGCACTTCGTTCTCGAAGAGGCGGGTGATGAACATGTCATCGGCGCGGCTGACGACGATTTCCGGACCGCGGTTGCTCTTGCGCACCTCCTTTATGACTGCGCGCAGGCTGCCGCCGCGGTGGTGGCGTTCATCCTTGATCTGTTCGCTCTTGGGCAGGACCACCTCGGTGCGGTTGTCGACCGTCATAAAGATCTCATCGCGGTTGACCTGGCGGATCTCGCCAATGATGATCTCGCCCACCCGGTTCTTGTACTCTTCGTAGACGAGTTCCTTCTCGATCTCCTTGATGCGTTGATTGAGGTTCTGTTTGGCGGAGATGATCAGCCGCCGTCCGAAGGTGGAGGGATCGATGATTTCGAGGTATTCATCGCCGACCTCCATGTCCGGGGCGCTTTTCTGGGCCTCATCGAGGGCGATCTCGGTCACCTCATCGAGCACTTCATCGACGACGTTCTTGCTCTGATAGATTTCGATTTCCCCCTTCTCCATATTGACAAAAATGGAGTAGTTACCGTTGGGGCCGTATTTCTTTTTCAGGAGGCCGAGAAAGATTTCCTGCAGGATCCGTGAGAGCACCTCCTTGTCAATGTTTTTCTCTTTGACAAGCAGGGAGAAGGCTTCGACAATCTCATTTTTCATGGCTGTTTTCCAATTGAGATCACTTGAAT
>ERZ795059.655-NODE-655-length-42971-cov-8.615178_pt1 | contig 42971 bp, 55 predicted proteins | sample MGYA00375143_ERZ795059 | MGnify/ENA primary metagenome ERZ795059 (study PRJEB30188, sample SAMN05720168) | activated sludge metagenome | isolation source: Anaerobic digester | place: USA | collected 2015-01-07 ... | reverse complement strand
CATTGAGCCTCTTGGGTTCAACCCAATTCCAGGAAATCTAATCTATAGTAAAGCATTATTCTAGATGAAATATGATTTAGAAGATATAAAAAATACGGTAGAAATAGCGATCTCTGGAAGTAGATTCCTAATTGTTGATAACCATGATGGAAGTAACATAAACAATTCTAAGCTTTTTGTAGATTGGTGGGAGAAAAAAACATGGAAAAAACTCAAAGATGAAGTATTTTATGATGAAATTACGGAATTAGTAAATAGTATGATAAATGAACATTAACTTACATAGCCTTGACATTAGCATTATAGAAGAGATGAAGCAAATATGGTTCATCGCTGATGTTCACCATGGACACCCAAAGGCCGCTGTGTTATTTGGGCGCCCAGTTAAGGCTGAAGAATTTGAAGGAGAAGCCAGTATAGAAAATCCTAGTTACAAGAGAGCACTTAGCGAAGCACACAATAAATGGCTTATTGATGAAGTGTTGAATAAATGGATCAAGCGTAAACACACAGTGTACTTTTTAGGGGACTTATCATTGGCAAAAAAGGAAGAGGCAGATAAGTTCATTGATAAGATAAACGGTAACAAATTCCTAATTGCTGGTAACCATGACGGGAATATCCTAACTTCCACAAGGTTCTCCCAAATAACTCAGCGTAAAGATTTTAGGTTTAAACGGCCAGGAATAGACCTTCACATAGTACTGGACCATTTTCCAATTGCATCGTGGAACAGAAAGGTTCACGGCAGCTGGCATTTATATGGCCATGTACATGGAAGGTTCGCAAATAATGGTCTGTCAATGGATGTTGGGTTGGATAGTAAAGAACTACTACAGATTACTGGTGGGGTGTATAGGCCAATTAACCTATTTGAGGTTGTTCAATACATGAATGACAAAATAGACAAGTTCACAAATGACGTTGCAGGTCTTATGAGTAAACTTGAGGACATAGATGAATAAATACTAAAATACTATAGATTATGCCAATAGATAATGTGTTAAAGCCTAAGTCAGAGGATGAAATAAAGAACCTCGAAGAAAGAGGGTTTAGGAAAAACGCTGGTAAATGGAAATTTACAATTGATATATCCCAGCTGATTAAGCAGTACGATGAGGATGACAGTGCTGAGAACTTTAGACAGGGCATGGTATCCTTGTTAAGCTCTAAGATACCTGATATAGATGTCTATGCAGGTGAAAAGGAAAGCAAAGAGTTTGCTAGTATTATAGAAGAGTTTAGAGCTCTTGATACTCCTACAGCAGATTCAATTGACGACATCTTGAATAAATTATATGATTGGGCGGATTTTAACAACGTTTGGATCGAATCAATATAAAATAATTACTGTGTAATGCACCAAAAAAGGACACCTACTATAAGGGGCCTAGTACTTAGGCTCTTTATGATAGTTTGTCTTTTTGTGTTTTTCTATAACCTGTCAGGTTTTATAGTTCATATTGCTATAGATGTGTTCAACATAGTCACCCTAGACCATGATCTAGATCACCACAACTCAGATTTACTTATAGCACTCGCCTTACTCATATTTTACTTAATTTTTTACTGCCGCGTACCTAAAACTTATGATGAAACCCATCATAAAATTAACAAAATTAGGTAACAACATGGCAAAAAAGAAAGAAGAAACGTCATTCTCTAAACTGAATGACATGTTAAACAAGATTGCGCCTGATGGCGAGATCATAGACATTAACCCTCTGGGCAGAATTGATGAGTGGATTCCAACAGGATGGTACATTTTAAATGCAGCTTTGAGCGGGTCTTTATTTGGAGGAATGCCAAATAGACGGTCACTTGGTTTAGCTGGTGAAGAGGGTTGTTTACAAAAAAATGAAGAGGTTGAGGTATATATATTCAAAAGTAATATACCTCAACATCATGAACTCAAACATTTTGATTAGACGCCTATTTTTTAGTGGTACAGGAAGTAAATCTAAATTAGTAGTTCCTGTACCACTAAATGTTTTTATAGAAATAGTTAAAAACTCTATAAAAGAAATTAATGTAAATGCACATAATGATTTTTTTGCACATAAATATGATGATTATGTAAGGTTGTTTAATGACATTAATTATGTTAAACAATTAACAATAAGTAAATTAGGGTTTTATTCAAAAACCCGATTTAATATTCAATATTATACTACACGCGGGTGGTCACAAGACGAAGCTACATTAAAAATAAGTAATAATGCAATAACGTACACAGAATCTAAGTTTATAGAGAAATATGGTGAGAATGGATCAGAAATTTTTAAAAGTGTAAAAAATAAACGGATTAATACGTTTAACAATAATTTCAAGAGCAATAAACATAAAAAATTTTATAGACCATCACAAGTAGAATACTGGGTCAATAAAGGATTTAGCCACGAAAATGCGTTGATTAAAATGAACGAGTTTTATTCTGCCCTTTCAAAAAAATCAATTGAAAAGAGACGCTCAGAAGGAAAATTTAAGATGGTTTCTTGTAGACAAAAAGAGTACTGGATTAGCAGAGGGTTTACACTAGAAGAGGCTGCTGAAAAAATTAAATTGATACAAGATACAAGATCATTAAAATCAGCTATATGTAGGTACGGTGTTGAAGAGGGAACTAGAAAGTTCAATGAGACGTTAAGCAAATGGATTAAAACAATGTCGTCTAAAACTACAGAAGAAAAACTACTAATACTACAAAAAAAGTTAAAATCATCTAAAAGATACTCTAAGAAATCTATTTACTTATTTGAAAACGTTTTACAAGAGCTTAAATCAGAAGGCATTGAGTTTAATAAAGTTTACTATGGCGAGAACGAGTACTACCTATACGACCATGACAATAGAACGGTTAGGTTTTATGATTTAGTAATAAAGGACATAAATTTAGTAGTAGAATACAATGGTATACAATTTCATCCGAAACCTTCTATGACTGCGACACAATGGAAACATTGGGTAAACCCCATTACGAAAAAAGGCGCAGATTTTCATTACCAATTAGACTTAAGAAAAAAAGAACTAGCTACAAACAAGGGGTTTATCTACATAGTTTTATGGGAAGATGAAACTTTTGAAAATCTAAAGAGTATAATTAAAAATAAAATTTTACAACTATATGGACATACAACTAATTAAACAAGAACTTGAATTTGTTTTTAAGGATAAACTAACTGAATTCTTAGGAACTAGTGTTGAAACATGTGATGATGACACTATTATAAGTAAATTTAATGAATACGCATCCCAACACTCGGTAAAAGTAAAAATTAAAGACTTAGTTGATAACTACCAAAATAAGTCCTTTGTTGTTAATACCCCTGATGGGTTTCAAGAAGTTGGCGATTTTTATATAAAAGGGGAACGCAACATACGAATGGTCAAAACAGTTGACGGCTATAGAACAAAATGTTCAGATGACCATAAATTCCAAACCCCAGAAGGGTGGAAGTTTTCTAAGGATATAAAACCTTTACACGACCAAGTGTTGTCAGTAAATGGGTATAAAACTGTTAAGACTAATAAGTTGTACAAGACAAAAGAAAAGGTATACGACTTTGAGGTACTTCACCCGAACCATAGGTATTGGTCTGGAAACGGGTTGTCATCGCATAATAGTGGCAAGACTTACATAGCCCTTAGTATTTTTAGGAATGCTCAAGCAATGGACTACGACATCATATACTTTGACTCTGAAGGGGCTATTGACAAAGATTTTGTGTCAAGATTAGGTGTTGACACTAGTAGGTTTAGGCTTCAACCTGTTAATACTATCGAAGAAGTTAACCATATCTCATCTAAGATCATTGAGTCAGTTGAGGAAATCATCAAATCAGGCGGTAAACCACCAAAGATCGCAATTGGTCTAGACTCATTGGGTAACTTGTCATCTTTGAAAGAGTTGACTGACTCTGTTGAGGCCAACGATAAAAGGGACATGACAAAACAACAGGCCATCCGTAAGCTATTTAGGGTAAATGGTATGAAATTTGCAAAGTACGGAATCCCTTTTGTAGTCAATGCCCACGTGTATGAGAAGATCGGATCGTACATTCCAGGAAAGGAAGTATCAGGCGGTGGTGGTTTAAAGTACAACGTGTCCATTATGTTCATGCTGACAAAGAAAAAACTTGATGACAAAGAGGCTGAACAGGTTGCCAAAGACAAAAATGTTGAGGCAGTTAGGGTTGGTGTTACCATCACAGTTACCCCTATAAAACAAAGGTTTGCCCGTCCTATTAAGGTTGAATTGCATATTCCATTTTACAAAAAACCAAACCCTTATGTTGGCCTTGAGAAATTTGCATCATGGGATAGTTGTGGTATTATGAGAGGAAAGGCCTTTACTGAAAAACAGTTTGACAAGTTAACCGACGCAGAGAAGAAAGTATGCAAGGAGTTTGAAGGCCCAAATGGAGAAAAAATGTATGCCTTACCAAAGGATACTGCTAGAACTCTTGTATGCAAACACCTTAAAGGGGAGACTCCTTTAACAGACCTATTCACATCAAAGGTGTTCACCGATGAGGTCCTAAAAGAACTAGATGAAAAGGTCATCAAGAACGTGTTCATGTTGCCATCAATAGATTCACTTGAAGATCTTGCCGAGTTAGAGCAAGAGATGAACTTAGGTGAAAATACACAAGAAGGCCTAGAGGATGAGCAAGATTGATAAATCAAAAGTCAAAGTAAAGAACCTTCTTGGAATAGTTGAAACCCCCACATACGAAGACTTATTATTTGAGATAGTCATGTTCCTTGATGATGAGGGAAAGACTGAGTTCAAGAAGTGGGATGTTGCAATGAAAACAAGGTGTAGGATAGGGTCCTCTGTTGAAGAGGACCTAAACGCCCTTGTTAACTTAGGGTATATTTCCCATAACAAGTACACGATGTACTCTTTAGTTTCCCATCCTTGGCAGAAATAGGGCATTTAACGCCCTATTTCATTAAATCATTAAAAACACTATAGTTTTTATCAACTATCATAATATAGTTATAGCCATTTATAATAGCAGATTGTTTTTTCATTTCAATATTATTTTTATATTTTTTAGCTAAATACGAATTTTTAATTTCTACTATAAGATTTTTAGACGGAATAAAATAATCTGAATGGTACACCCTAATTTTTTGACCGTCATTATACTTAAATGAAAGTCCTTTAAGAATAATGAGCTTATTAGCATAAATATCTAAAAAATCTTTTTCATAAGATCCTCTATAGTATAATCCACATGTATGAAGTGCAGATTTAAAGGAAGATTTTTCCATTTTTTCAAAAAATACTGGTACCTTACTAGGATTATCGACACCATATCTCATCAGATAGGTTTGCCTTACTTTTTCCTTTACACTTTCTACTTTCATTGAATTATCAACACCGTATCTTGTTAAAAAGGATTGTCTTATTTTTTGTTTTATTGATTCTGACTGTAGTGAACTCTCAGTCCCATACCTTATTAAACAAGTTTGCCTTACTTTTTCCTTTACACTTTCTGCCTTTAATGGGTTATCAACACCATAGTTATTCATCCAAGTCCGCCTTATTTTTTCCCTTATACTTTCTACTTGAACATAATTTTGCACACCGTATTGGTGTAGACAAGTTTTTTGTCTTTTTTTCTTTGCTTTTATTTTAATTTTTTCGTCTTGAAAAACGTTTTCAACCCCATACTTTTTTAAATTAGTTTGTTTAACCTGACTTATTATGTCTTTTCTTTGCATATTATGCCGAACACCATATCGTTTCATGTTGGTCTCTTCTTTCTTTTTAGATATTTTAGTAAAGTTGAGTTTTTTGTTATTGATTCTTATATCGTTTGCCTGGCATTCCTTTGAACAAAACTTATAGTATCCATACCCCATTGAATAAAATTTTGTTTGCTTACCACAAACTTTACAAAAACCTTCATTCTCATTTTTCATATGATTGTCGTAGTAGATTTTCTTATCATGATGAAATTGAATATGTGTAACTAAACTTTTAAATGATGGTAGAACTTTGCCACAGTCTTTACATATAATATCCATAATAATTTTTATTTTATATATCTAATGTTGTATGAGCACAAACATATACCAAGAGACCATATTCTACCATTACATACTAGGAAATCAGGTATACCTCAGTACATCAAAGCCTGAGTTCTTCTCTAACCAAACATTGCGTGACCTATTTGCATTGGCTAAAGAGCACACTCTGCAATACAAGGAACCACCGTCAATGGCCCAAATGTCAGAGATCGTTAGAATAAAAGGGTACTCTGATAAGTACTCTAATGATGTTATCGAGTCTCTGTACAATACTAAAGAACAACTTGCACAGTACGATCAGGCTTGGTTGAATGATAATGTTGGGCCGTGGATACAGGTGAGGAACCTTGATAATGTGATGAGAAAGTCCATTGCATTCATGAAGACCAATAAAGTAACCGCTGAGAATGCATCTGAGATTGTTGAGAAGATTAGGCACATGATGACCACAGAAACTGCGCTTGACTTCTCCTTCAACCTAGGATCTGACTTCTTTGACGCAGCTGCCCACTCTCAAAAACGACTATCAAGAACTCCTACAGGTTACCCATACATAGACAAATGTTTAAAAGGCGGTTGGTGGAAGGGATCGTTAATTGTATTTTTGAGTGGTCCTAAGAGTGGAAAGTCAATGTGGATGTGTAACTTGGCTGCGCACTCAGTGTACAATGGGCACAACACCGCATACATAACGTTAGAGTTACAAGAGGAAATTGTGAACATGCGTATTGGTTCAAACATGCTTAGCATACCAATGGATGACTATGAAGAGGTGTCCAAGGACCAAGATTTACTGCGTAAGAAGTTGAACAACCTTAGACAATCTGCACTTCAGCCACTTGGACAACTACATGTAAAGGAGTTCCCTTCTTCGACAATGTCAACAAATGACCTACGAACTTACCTTGTAAAGGCACAAGAAATCCTAGGGTATAAGTTTGAGAATGTGTTTGTTGACTACATCAACATCATGAAGAACTGGAGGAACCCAAATACTGAGAACCTCTACATGAAGATAAAACAGATCAGTGAGGACTTAAGGGCTGTTGCTCAGGAGGAGCAATGGTGTATCATAACACCAACACAAACAAATAGGGGTGGTTGGGATAACTCTGACCTGACTATATCTAATGTGTCTGAATCAGCTGCATTACTGCACACTGTTGATGGTCTATTCGGTATCATAACAAGCCCGGAGATGAAGGCCAGAGGAGAGTACTACTTGAAGTACCTTGCTGACCGAGTATCAGGACTTGAGAACACAAGGAAGCGTTTTGACTTTATTAGGCAGTATGTTAGGATTGAAGAGGACATGAATGCCCAAATAGAGGACATGGATAGTGTTATAATGGGTGCAGGGAGTTGGAAAGAGAAGAAGTTGGCCAACGCCAACAGTAATAACAGTCAATCTCAAATAGCCATAACTGTTTCAAATGAGCCAAACATAACAGGAATGGGCCTATTTGCAGAGGACAGTAAGTAATTAACATGATAAACCATGAAAGAAGATAAGATTTTAAATAATGCATACAACTCAGGTGATATAGAGTATGAGAGCTTTATACAACCCATGAGAGTTGATGATTCGGTTACTGACCTCTATAGCGATACAATATCAGAGAACCTAGTTGAAGTAAGAACGGCTAAGTTACTAGATGAAAACATCTATGAACTATTCAAGGTGTCTCCATACTATGAAAAGTACAAGGATCTTAGGAGAGTTGACAAAGGGGATATTCTTAAGATGTACTACTACTTTAAAGAACGCTTACTTAAAGAGAATACATTCTCATCTAAACAGATATTCATATCATTTGCCGAGTTCTTCCAAGTTAGCTATGACCAACTCTACTCAGAAGTAGGAGTTATGGACAAAGAGGAACTACTAAAAGAACTAACAAACCAATTTAACATTCGCAGCAAGATCAAGGCAAAAAAACTTTTTTAGATTGTTAGATTTGTGTAGTCTTTGTTAACTATAAGAACCCAGTTAAAGCCACCTATTATGGTGGCTTTTCTTTTTTCCTCTATGACACACTTATCCCTTTCCGCTAAGTATGAATTTTTACATTCTACAACTAAGTTTTTTGATGGAACATAGAAATCAGGGAAGTAGTAATGGGTAATCCCTTTAAATTCATACTTTATTCTAGGACCCCTAGTGATATCTGGGTACTTATCATAGTAATTTTCTAAGAAATCAAGCTCGTATGACCCTTGGTACCAAATTCCAGTATTCCTAAATTGTTTAATTTTTAACGCAGTTTTTTGGGACTTTTCGTGTATTTCATAATGTTGGTGAATGTACTCTACTCCATACTTATTCATACAGGTTAGCCGGCTCTTACACTTAATGCTATCGGATTGCATGGGAAATTCAACATTATTATTTTTTAGATTTCCCTTTTTAATTTTATCACGGAGACAAAGCCCAGATTTAACACCATGATTTTTCATACAAGTCTGTTCCTTTTTTTGTTTGATTTTTTCTGATTGTGAAGGGTTTTCAACCCCCAAGTTTCTTATGTATGATTTTTTGCATTTTTTCTTTACTCTATCTAGTTGAAATACGTTTTCCACACCATATTTGTCAAGTATTGATTTTTTATAGAAGTCAGTTCCTGAGTATGAAATTTTTCCATATTTTTGTAAACAGGTTTGTTTAGATTTTAATTTTACTGAGTCGTGTTGTAACGGGAATTCTACACCATACTTTTTGAGATTCGTCATTTTAGTTAGTTCTTTCTTGCATTCTTTAGAGCATGTGTCTATACACCCAATTTGTAAATTTTTAAATTTTGTATTGTTTCCACAAACTTTACACTTATCTGTGCTGTCACGAAGCCATTTATTGAAGTAATGTTCTTTCCCGTTATGGGAAAAGTAGAGGTGCTTGGATAGTCCATTTAGATTTTTAAACTTACAACCACATTCTTCGCATATAAAAAGTCCAAAATTATCCTTTGCGTAGGGTTTCATACTATTAAATTATACTTTATATATAAAACCATTTTAAGATTAGTACATATAATCATTAAAAAAAATATGGAAGAGCCTAAATATATTTTAGAAACTAAACCCATTGAGTACTCACGTATATTTTTACTGTCAGACCTTCATTTTGGTGTTAGGGCCAACTCGTTAGAGTGGCTCAATAACCAAATGGAGTTTTTTGAGAAATTCTACATACCTTTTTTAGAGAAAAATAGACAACAGAATGATGTTCTTTTTTTTTTTAGGGGACTTTTTTGACAATAGGCAACTTTTGGATATAAATGTCATGAATAAAGGCCTTGACGTAATTAGTCGTATAGCCTCAATTCTACCTGTTTACCTTATGACAGGTAATCATGACATTTATAAGAAGAAAGAAACTGACATCAACTCATTGGCACCATTTAGGTACTTGAATAATGTCACAGTTATAGAAAAACCATGCATCTACACAAACGGGACAAGTTCTATAATGGTGTTGCCCTGGATAGGAGATGTAACTGAAGAAGAGGGGTACATGAATAAGAATGCAGGTAGAGCAGACTATGTTTTTGCTCATACCGACATATCAGGGTTCAAGTATGACAATGGGAAGAATATAACAAAGGGTATGAATGCCATCGAAATGTCATACAAGAGAATACTCTCAGGGCATATACATAAGAGACAAGACTCACATAACATGCACTACATAGGTTCCCCTTACCATACAAAGCGAGGTGATATAGGGAACAAAAAGGTTGTGTATATATTTGACCCAGAAAATAATACGTTATCTTCAGCTGAAAATAATGTATCACCAATTTTCCAACGAATTCTACTAGAGGACTTATTAGAGTGGTCATTAGAGTATGCTTCATCTATTTTGGCCAATAACTATACAGACATTGTAGTTCCTGATAAGTACATACACTTATTCAACCTAACAAAATTTATAGAACTACTACATGGGTGTGCATATAAAAAGATAGAGGCTGTTGGTGAAAAAACGAAAGTTGACGAGGACATCTCAGGCATCATAGACGGTGAAACTATAAAAGATATAGTTACACTATTAACGATGAGTATAAATGACCTATCGTTACCCCAAGAGGCCAAGGAACTACTTATATCACTGAACAAAGAGTACTATGACAAGGCATCTAAAGAAGAAACTATAATTTCAGATATTACGATCAATAACTAGAGTATGCGGATTAAAAATATATCATGGAGGAATATAGGCCCCTATGGAAATGCACTTCAAACCATTGAGCTTCCTGACGCTGGAGGTCTATGGATGGTTACTGGAAAAAATGGCCATGGAAAGTGCCTAGCTAAAACAACTAAATTATCTGTACAAATTGATAATGAAGATGTTAGAAAAAAATTTTTAGATTTTTTAAAAGGTTAACCGTTTTTACCACATTCCTTGGATATATAAAATAAAAATGTATATCCAAGGAATTGATAATCGTGTGTTTAAAGATTTTAAGGAGTCATATTTAAAGTCTTTAGTTGAAGCATACCCAGGAAAACTTGTTCTATCTAAGATACTAAACGATATAGATGAAACGAGAAACAAACTAAACGTAAAGTTACTTTCAAACTTAAATATTAACTATTGGCTTTTACGAGGATGGAGTGAAAGTGAATCATTAGAAAAAATTCAACATCTAAAAAATAAGAGAAAAAAGCCAAAATATACTATTTTACAAATTAACTATTGGCTTAATAAAGGATTTACAGAAGAAGAAGCAAAAAGAAAAATAAGTGAAATACAAACCAAAAATGTTATTGCATTTAATGAAAAACGAAAAAATAACCCCAACAAATATAAGCAATCTAGCCCTATGACCACTGAATTTTGGAATAGTAAGGGGTTAAGCGTAGAAGAAGCTTATAAAAAAATTAAATCGTTTAGAAAAAATAACATATCATATTGGATTAAAAGGGGATTTGATGAAGAAGATGCAGCTAAACAAGTATCCTCATTTCAGAGAGGGGCAAATAATAGCTTAACAAAAAGAAAAAATGAAAATCCGGAAAAATATAAAGGATATTTGCCTACTCAGTTGCAGTATTGGAAAAATAAATCATCTAGTATAGAAGAAGCTAAAGAAAAATTAAGAAATCATCAAACAACGTTTTCATTACAAACATGTATAAAAAAATATGGAGAAACTAATGGTTATTTAATTTGGAAAGAACGACAAGACAGATGGAAACAAAAAGTTTTTAATAATACAACATACATAGGGAATGGGCGTTCTAAATTAAGCAATGACATAATTTTGTCAATAATACAAATTTTAGGAGAATCTGATTTTTTATACGGAGAAAAAGAAAAATTTATATACGACTCTGAGTATAAAAGAGCTTATAAATATGATTTAACAAAACTTTCTAATAAAAAAATCATAGAAATTAATGGTATATTTTGGCATTGCAAACCAACTTTATATGAGTCTCATTATATGCACAATGTTCGTAAAATGACAGCACAACAAATATGGGAGTATGATAGTAGAAAAATCTCTTTAGCAACTGAATACGGATATGAAGTTTTAACTGTTTGGGAAGATGAATATTATGAAGACCCACTCAAATTAATTGTTAAATGTGTAAATTTTTTAAAATGAATAATATAGAATGTACATTAGAACAACTTTATGAGTTTGAAAAAATTACTGGACTGGTATCCAAGCAGTATTTTAGCGTAGAAACTCGATACGGTTTTAAAAAAATAGAGGGTATTGGGATAACTGCTAAAAATTCTCCTAAAACTGTAGTTAAAACAGACAAAGGAAAAATTATAGAGTGTTCTTTTGAACATCTGTTGTTTAAAGATGATAATTGGGTAAAGGCCAAAAACCTACATGTAGGAGATATGATTCTCACTAAGGATGGTCATGAACTAATATCTAATATCCATGTGCCTAATATTATTGAGGACTTATATGACATTCAAGTAGAGGATGTTCATGAATTTTATGCAAATAACATAGTGTCACATAACTCATTTGTAGTTAACTTACCAAAAATTCTATGTTATGGAAGGCTTGATAGGTTTAAAAAGGATGATATAGCCAACAGGTTCAATAAGCATGGTTGGATCAGTGGCGAGATCCAAGTAAACCCAACTGACACGATACACATTGAACGAAAACTATCCCCAACAGAACTTGTAGTGTACAAGAATGGAGAGGATATAGGGAAATCTGGTATCAATGACTACCAATCATACATTGATACTGAAGTTGTTGGGCTTCCGTACAACATATTCTCTAACATAATTTCATTATCTGTAAATGACTTTAAGTCATTCATAAGTATGAGTCCCAATGATAAACGCATCATTATTGATAAGCTGTTTGCCATGGAGGTCATCAACAAGATGAGTAGGCTTGTCAAAGAGGACCTAAGGAAGATAAGGACTGATATAACCCTATTTGACCGAGAGATCCTATCACTATCTAATGCAATTAAAACTGCATCAAAAGAGCTTGAATCTTTGAGGAAAAAAATCAATACAGATAATACACAACAGATAAAGGCCATAACTGACAAACTACTTGAGTACAAACCTAAGATAGAGGATGCCTACAAAAAATTAAAGGAGTATGTCGATAAGGAGAAATCAGCAAAGGAATCCTATAAGGTCTTCAACAACCAAAAATCTGCTCTACTCGCTGATATAAACCATATGAATAACCAGCTTGCTTTGTATGAACAGGATATGTGCCCTACTTGTGCAACTCCATTTTCTGACCAAAGGTTTGACTTACTAAGGGAAAACATACAGGATAATGTTAAACTAAAACAAGAAGAGTTAGAGGGCATGCAGTTGATGGAGGCACAGTACACAGATGTCCTGGAAAAGACTGCAGAGGCAATAAAACGCATCAATGCATTTATAGCACAAGCTCAAGCAGCATTCAACACCCTAAAGGCACAACTAGTTAAACTAAAACAAGAAAAACCAAAAGAACTGTCATCCATAGAGAACATAATATCCAAGAACAATGCACAAATAACTACTAAAGAAACTGAAAAGGTAAAGCTTGATGAAGACTTTAAGTACAAAGCGGTTCTTGAGCAACTATATGCTGATGATGGAGTAAAGAAGAAAATACTTGAAAGTTACCTACCAACACTCAATAGTGAGATAGAGTACACGCTGAATGAGTTGCACTTCCCATACAGGTTAAGGTTCAACAATGAGTTCATGCCAAACATGGAGCACTTGGGTATAGAGATCAATGTTGAAACACTATCAACAGGGGAAAAGAAAAGAGTAGACCTTGCTGTTCTTGTGTCCATCATAAGGATGCTGAAACGCAAGTACCCATCATTGAATATCTTCATGCTAGATGAGGTGCTGTCATCAATAGATGGCGATGGTATCTATGACATCATTGGCCTGCTTCAAAAAACATCAAGGGAAATGTCAATGAACATATTCATCATCAACCATACAGTACTACCCATAGAGTTCTTTGACTACAGAATGGCCATAGAGAAGAGGGACGGCTTTAGCGACCTGACAATAGAAACCTTGTCAAATTAGATAAATAGAATAAAATACAAGTATGAATGCTAAACTTGTAAATGAAAACCTATTTCAATCTAAAGATATAGAACAAATTGCCGAGAACGCAGTGTACCTATTTGATGATAGGATGCTCAACCTCATAGATGCATACCTAACTAAATTACACAATAACGGCGTTGATATTGAGAAGCACCAAGATATTGTGCAAAAAATGATTAGTCTTAGGTTTGATTACCACCTAAAATACGTTTTAGAAACACATGGGCAATAGCATACTGTATTTTCATATTTGTCTAAAATAAATAAACTAAAAAAGTATGAAAGCAAAATTTGTTAACGAGAGTATAGGTGATGAGTACATCGATAGAATTGATGATTTTGAAGATGATGATGAAGTAGTCGTAGATGATTCTCCGTTTACTCCTGAGTTTGATGACGAAGATGATGACGATATAATCATCACTGATGACTTTGAATCAGTACTCAACAACGAGCTTACAGTTCCAGAGTATGCAAGGCGTACCCTTTCATTTAGGATTAAAAATGAAGAGGGTGTTCATGAGGGTATTCCAATGGGAAAAACTAAAGATGGATCGTTCCTAATGAGAATTGATGGAAAGTACAGGAAGTTAAGACCCGAGGATATGATTGAAGAGTAGTCAAATAAAAATGGCTGTTAAGATAAATAAGCTAAGACTTAACAACAACCTAATCAACGCATCACAAAAGGGGTACGATAATATTGTAGAGCTTCTCATAGACTATGGGGCCGATGTGAATAATGACGAGTCAAAGGCTTTATCATTTGCAATAATACAAAAACACCTGAGTACTGCAAAAATTTTGTTAGATAACGGGGTACAAATCCCAAAATGGGCGCTTAGGGTAGTTCTTGACAATGATGACTTTGAAATGGCAAAACTACTTGTTCAGTATGGCGCTGACATTGAACACGCAAAGAAAATGACACATGATAAAGCTGTAAAATTTTTGAAAACTATAAAACCAAATCCATTAGTTGAATCAATACTTGCGCCCAAGGATGAAAAGGACATCTTGGAGAACCTCAATGCAATAATGGATAGGTTCATAAATGGTGTAAGCTATGAGGAGTACAAGGAGGCCCTAGATCATTCTGAACATAGTCAGTACAGTCTAATAGAACTTCTAATTTTTGCAATGGATGACTACCACAACAACATTCATGGAGAAATGGCTGACCTATGGGTGTCATTTTTCCCTGATATAGATAACCCTGAACCAAGTCATAAGTACCAAGAGCACTGTGAGAGGTACATAAAGTCGGCGTTAAGGAAGAAATTCAAGACAAAAGGACCCTAATGGATTCTTTTTTGCTATTGTAAAACTTAGAACACATATTCACATAAAAATACTATGTCAACATTAGATATTCTTAAACCAAAGTCAAAGGCTGATTTTGAAGATATAGTCAATGGGTACCTTAAGGAATTCGTAGACGATCATTTGAACGAAGGTTTTTCGTGGAGGCCAGGACAACTAAACGCTATCTACGAAATAGTATACACATACATAATGAAAACCCATGATACTGTAATACTTGACGCGCCTGTTGGGTCAGGTAAATCATTGGTAGCCATGGCAGTATCATATGTTCTAAACTCCATGGGTAAAACAGGCTACATACTAGCATCTGACATATCATTGCAAGACCAATATGAGAATGATATTAAAAGGATGTCATTACCTTGGGGAACAGTAAAAGGAGTAGACAACTACATATGTGCGGATAATGGAGAAAAACATTCGTTAGGCAGCTGTAAAGTAAGGAGAAAAGTTGCGAAGACCATGCATTGCTACAGTATATGTCCATACTTTAAAGCTCGTGATTATGCAGCAAAATCATCCACATCGGTACTCAACTACAGTTATTGGCTTATTATGCAGAACTACACAAACGGACCTGGGGAAAGTTTTTTCCCTCCTAGGGATTTTACTATCTGCGATGAGGCCCATAAGGTAATGGACATTGTCCAGTCACACTTTTCCCCTAAGTTCCAAAAGAACACAATAGATAGGGTTAGAAAGGTTGTAGAGTTCTTCAACAACCATAAAGTGCATGATCATACTGAGCATGAAATAGCCATATCAAAGTCGTTAGACACACTATGGGCGACTGAAGACCAGCATGTAATGAGTACATACCTCATAATCATTGAAAAGGCCTTGCAGAGTTTCGTCAAGACATCTGAGGTACTGTATGAAAAGGTCAACAAAGAGTATGCTAATAAGCGGCCACCCGCAGAATGGAGAGAGGCATTGTTCATATGTGACTGGATAAAAGATCTCCACTGTAAGGTACAGGATTACAACTCAATAATAAATACCACTAGTACAAGGAACATTGTCAAGAACCCATCAGGTGATGAACTAGTGTTCAATTGCATAGAAGAACGGTACCTTATGAACAGGACTTTTCATAGGTTTGCAAAGTTTAAGATACTCATGAGCGCAACGTTTGCTAGTCCAAGTGACTACATGAGGAACATAAATGTTAAATCAGCCAAGTATGTAAAGGTTGACAACTCCTTTTCATTTGAAAAATCTCCCATTTACTACTACCCAAAACGAAGAATGTCATATAGGGATTTTGCCAATAACAAACAATGGCTGTTTGACAAGGTGAACCGTATCCTAGATGAACACCCGTTAGATAGCGGTATAATTCATACTGCATCATACGATGTAGCCAAGAGTATAAAGGAGAACCTTAGTCCTAAGAATGCAAAACGTGTCCATGTGTACAAGGGTACTGATGAAAAACGCGCCCTATTGGACATGATGAAAATGTCCAAGGGAAAGGTCATCATGGGTCCTAGTCTTACAACAGGACTAAATATGTATGATGACTATGCAAGGTTTTCAATTATAGCAAAGGTCCCATACCCTTCATTGGGTGACCGGTTTGTAAAAGCTAAATTGGCTATGGACCAAGGATGGTATAATTGGAAGACTGTGGTGGAAATTTTGCAGGCCATAGGCAGAACAGTTAGGCATGAGAATGATTGGGCAATCACATACATACTAGATGGGTCATTAGGCGACCTTATACATAAGAGCAGAAAATCATTTCCCAAAGAGTTCATGGACAGGATTAAGATTATGGCTGACGATTAATGTTTGATAAATAAATAAAACAAACATTAAATGAGAGCTAAGAGTATCAACGAGTCCTCTAATTTACTACGTCCCAAGAGCATTGAACAAATACTAAAAGACCTTGAACTGTCAGGGGCCAGTATGAATGATATTTTAATAGCAGGTGTAGAAAATGATCAGCCAAAGCTAATAGAATATGCAATAACCAATAATGCAGACCAACTATGGTTTGAGACAGGAGGCCCGCATGGGGGTAGTAGGACGTTATTTATGCATGACTCTGAATCGTTTGTTAGAATAGTTGGTGTAAAATACTATAACAGTAAATACCAAATAGTGTTTACTCCAGTTGCCTTTTTACAGACTTCTTTACAAAAAATGCCGCCAAATCATAGTATGGTGGAGTGTGACGAGTATCTTCAAATTGAAACGTCTGACAAATTCAGCTTAAAGTACACCCCCATAACTGACCATGAAATACAACTGGCTAAATTTAAGTTAGAAGAAATACAACAGCGGTTAGATATCATAAATAAGCTGTCAAAACAATGAGTCTTTACCATAAATACAACAATGAGAATATCCTAACTCGCGCCGTTCTTGCCGGGTTACTTGATGTACTGAACAACCAGATAAAGTACGAACAAGTATGGGATGATGATGATGTTGAAACCGTGCAGGTTCCTTGGTTCTACAACCAATCAGGAGATGAAAGGTTCAACCAGGATTTCTACACACACTACGCAGAGTGCATGCCACCTCGCCCTGTGGATGGTAATTTTGACATGGTTCCAAGGGGTATTGTCACGTACGCAGGTTCATCCATATCATCACAAAGGATAACATCTAGGTATGTCCAAGGTCGCTATGTCAAAGAGGTTGATGGCAGGCTTGAGACGTATGTGTCATACCTATACTCTATTCCGCTAAATATTAGGATCAACTGTGAACTTATAGTGGATAGGCAGATAACCGCCCTTAAGATAGAACAGGCCATAAGGGAAGTGTTCTACAAGAATATAACCTTCTATGTGTACTACAAGGGTATGCGAGTTGGTAATACTGTAGGTTTTCCTGATGACATAACAACTGAGAAGAACATAAACTACTCATTTGAATCTGACAATAAGATAAGGGTGCTATTTGACCTTGAGATTGAAACATACCAACCAGTATTTGACCCAACTACAGAGATGAAGGCAACTTCTAGGGTTAAAACTGTGAACTACAACCTTTACCCAGTACCAGAAAAATCAGCAATAAATGAAATAAGTGTGATTACACCAAATGAAGGGGCAATCATACCAAAGGGAACACCTATATGGATTGAATGGTCAGTTAAGGATAGGGGTAAAATAGTCAATAGGGTTAACATACAGTGGAGCTACTATGCGCAGAACGAAAGGTTTGACATACAACTCATGGAGCCCAACCATGAGTATTTTTTATGGAACATACCAACATCATTCACTGCGTATAAAGAGCCTGAACTAATATGGGAAGAGAACCAGTATGTGTCTGTATCAAAACGTCCTTTGGTCAAGATAACACCAGACCTAACCAGTAAAATGATTACATCTTCATCATTCCAAATTTTAGATAGTGGTTATTTTACAACAGGACTATTGGACTGTTCAATGAATATACAGTTGGAAATGAAGGATGACGCAGGTAATGTATCATACACCCCTGATGGTGCAATATGGGCAAATATACAGTATAATGTTGCGTCACAAATAGTGGTAGATCCAAGCGTGTCGATAGTGTTCCCAGGTACTGTAGATTTTAAACACATAGATATATACATATCAAATGCAAATGATCCAGATACATTTGGTGTAGTGAATAACATAAAAATAGTCTAAGAGTGTTTAAAAATGATAAATATATAAGAAAAAACACTCCTAATTATCAAATAAATCATAACAATGATGATAAACAAGATTATCGAATTAAAGGAAAAAACAGGTTCTGTTGAGGTTAAGAATATTTGTGAGAGCGCACTGTCAACCATCACATCGTCTATCTATAATGGTGTAACTCCAGACGCAAAGCATGAAATAGAGAATATCACCGTTAAGAACCTTTTCAACAGCCTATCAAAGTACAACAGCCTAAGTGAGGTAAATGAATGGGTGTCATCACAAAAAAGGGTGTACTCTGTAAAAAATTTAGGTGTAAGGGAAGCCATTACAAAACTCAATGAGAGTAAAGAGTTAAAGGCAGTCCTTGAACAATTCAAAGAGGCTCTCGATAGGGGTGTTCATGAAACTAGACTGTACGAACAGTTCATATCAGCGCTAAGTCCTTTTGGGTACTTCCCAACAGTTGGTAATGCCATCAAGGAAATATCTGATAGAGTTAGCCAGTACAAGAATGATGTTGACATCACAAAGATCATCGAGACCATGAAGGAGTCTAGGAGCAGCTACCTTGTACCGCTGATATCAGATGTTCTAGAAAACTACCTTTCTAATAAGAACCAAGAAACCAAGCACCAATTATCTGAAACACTCATTAAGTTTACATACGACCCATTCATAAGGGATCTGGCAAGCATCATAACTATGGATGCGACTGAACTTCAACTTGAGTATGCCAATGCACAGTGTGATATAGAAAAAGTATACTCTCCTGTACTATACATAGGAGAAAATGAAGCTGTGTTTGCTGTAAATAGGACATTCTATGTTAAAAAAGGCAATAACATAAGTAGGCTTCCTAACCAAGAGGTAGAAAGACTTGACGAAGAGTTCAAGTCGCTATGTGAAGTTCTCTCAAGGCCTAATATCGAGGTCAATAAGAATGGCGTGACCATTTTTGATGGAAAGAACATGAAGGCTACCATAAATGAAGGTGGCATAGTAGTTAATGGGTCTAAACTATCCGCAGATGATGTTAAGAACATGTCTGACATATCTAAATGGGCGGGGAACACCGAATTCTACTCTTTAGTGGAATTTGTCAACAACAACTTTAACGAAATTGCTGAGATTGATTTTGTTAAAAGGGTTTACTTAAAGGAAAATGCCGGCCATGCCGCTGATATTTTCAAGTTAAGGGACAATGTGTTCATCACTACCCATAACCCAAAATTGGCCAAATCAACGTTCTATAGGAATGTAAATCCTATGCAGGCAAAGGGTATTATGATGGAGCACCTTAAGTTTGATGTGACATCACTTTACCAGGGTCTTTTACCAGATGAACAAAAGATCAATGAACAGATAGCAGAAACCAAGAGTGAGTACAATGCATACATAGCAGAACTCACACAAAAGATCAATGAGTTTGCTAATTCCCCATACAAAAAAGAAGTTACACAAAAGGTTATTGAAGCTCTTCAAGATGAACTTCGTGAGGTAAAGGCTGAGTACTCAGACTACTTAAACAATGTAGAAAAGTACTTTAGGGCTGAGGCCATTGATGAGGCTATTTCTATTGACATAAACGTAGATGGAAAAAAGTATATTGTACCAATCCCCCAAGAAGTTAATGGGCAAAATGGTCAGAACACTAACGGAACTGAAGTAGGTGGTAATGCTGACAGACCTGCATCTGCTGTAACATTTGACCAGGAAGATACACAACTAATAGGAGATACTCCTGCTATTGAAGATGACCAAGTAAACTTAGGTTCTGAAGAAGCTGAATCTGAAGCAGAAAGAGTTGAAAAGGAAAAGGAAGAGAAAGAGGCTGAAGAAAAGGAGAAAGAAGAAGAAACATCATCTGATGACAATGACATTAAAATAGAGGATGAAGCCGACACTGACGAACCAGGCGATGAAGGACTTGGTCTAGAGGATGAGGATGAGGATGAAGACGAGGATGAAGAAAAAAAGAAAAAGAAAAAAGAAGAGCCTCTAGAAAATTTTAATGGATTGAATAAGTCCAAATTCGTAAAAGAGGAAACTTCCAATAAAGAAGAGAAAGAAACTAAAAAGAAGAAAGTTTACCTAAAGAAAAAGGTAGCTGAAAGTGCTAAGCCCAAAAAGGTTGTTGAAAGCGCTGCGTTTGTAAAAAAAAAGCCAGCTAAGCTGAATGAAGTTCAGTTAGGAAGCAGTGTAAAGGTAAACGGTAAAAAAGGGTTTGTTGTTGGCCAAATAGGAGATGACCTATTAATTCAAGTACAAGGGTCAACTAGTCTTGTGAATAAAAAGGAGATCAAGGGTGAATCTACTGTCGCAGAAGTAAAACCCCCATTTGAATTTGATAAAGAAACATTACAGAATATCACAACTAAGTCATTGTTTGAACAGTACGTAAGGTGTGGTATTTATGCAGGTACAGTTCCAGTAAAACTTGACAAATGCTTTGTGAAGTACTCTGACTGGCAAAATGGCCAGAATGATACTGTTCTAAATGTAATGGTGGAAGGAAAGAATGTTCTTCTACAAAAGAACCAAGTAAAAATTCTAGAAGACGTCAATGATTTTGCAAATGAAGAGGGGTATGTTGACGGTGTAATAATAGACGAAATGACTGGAGAGGCTATAGACAATGTAAAAGTAAATGCCATTGACTACACAAGCGCCATAGGCGACGCTGACCCAGTTAGAATTGTTGGTATGACAGGCCCAGCTACTATGCCAAGATCAAGAGTAAGAACACTAACAGTATAAAAATAACACACGTGAAATGCTACAAGTATCATTTGAGAAGTTTAACCTAAATAGGTTCTGGGAAAAAACCCCAGTCACACTCAAGTACGTACTGGTATTTGCTGTTCTAATAACTACATTGTACTTTTTGTTCTCTAAACGAATAGATGAATCAAGATCACAAGAACTAGAAGCCATGAAGAGTGGTATAACGGCTACATACGAGCTGATTGACAACTTTGAAAACTTCAAAAGAGAACAGGACGAGTACAACAAAGAGGTAATAATGTACTTAAAGAACCTTCATTCATTGGTAGAAGAACTAAACTCTACAACAAATAGAAAATTTGACATGATCCTAAAGTCTAGCGATAAAAATACTGATGAAATTATAGAGAGGATTATGTTATTGAATGAGTCCTTTGAGAAGATTTCAAAAATTTACAATGAATCATTAAAAACACCTAACCTTGAAGAATCCAAGGTTGATCCCCATAAAAAATAATTAGTGCCATATGGAAAGAAAGTGGAGAACATCACAAACCTATATCATTTCTGCAATAGTAGCTGTGCTATTCTTATACATAATAGTTGACATATTTGCGGCAAAGCCCAAGATGAGAAGCGACATCCAAGAGGTCAAAAACCAGTATGTTGAGCTATCTACATTCTTGGATAAAAAGATACCTGAGATTGACTCTACATTTAAAGAGCAGGCAACCCAGATAAAAATACAAGAACAACAAATATCTGAGTTAGAGAAAACTCTTAGTGTTATAACTGACAAGTAGAAAATATTTTTCACAGTTACCGGCAGCGCATCAAAACTTGATGTGCTTTTTTTCATACAATAGTAAACTAGCAAAATTAATACATGTTGTGTAAATAACAACAATAAAATTGTTAAAAAACTGTTAAAAATATTTTTTGATATGGGAGTACACCACGTAAAAAACAAGGACTTAAGGGAAGAACTGATCCTGTCAAAGGCCAATGATAAGCTAACTGACAACGCACTTAAGATGTTCATCCTTATGTCCAATAAGTTCGCAGCTAACTTTACATACATATACGAAGAGGATAGGGAAGATTGTATAAGTTTTGCCATAATGGATTGTTACCTATACTGGAGGTCATATGACCCTGAGAAATCAGCCAATGCGTTTGCATACATTACACAAATCATAAAGAACGGGTTTGCCAAGGGATGGAGAAAGCTATATGGACAGATGCCAAAGTCAAAAAAAGTATCAGTTAGCAATTCTAATATCTACTCAATTTAACGGGTTGTAATGAAGTACTTGACCTATAATGGACAACTACTGTACTATCCTCAATCAGGAAGTCCTTTTCTTACATATGGGCAAGAAATAACACCACCATTTTTAGCTATTGGGCATGCGTCAAACCTCTATAAACCAAAGTACACATTGGATGGAGGGTCAAATTGGTATGACGGGTCAACTGGAAGCTACACTATGACATACCAATTCCTATCAATGACACAAGGAGCTGGCTCTAGAACCACAGTTTCGCCTAACCTGCAGGACATAGTCATTTGGTCTTTAGGATCAGGTGTAATAAAGCACATATCTCATGATGCTGGTGAAACATGGGCATGGCAATACTTTTCAGACAGCAGAGAATTTACTCACTGGAATAAACAAAACAATACGTGTTACATTGGAGGGTTTGCTGTTGGCGGATTAAAAAGTACAAACGCAGGGGACAGTTTTACACAAATGTCAATGGGGAATAATGCTGTTTGTTTTGACTCAAGTGATGACGAGAGCTATGTATTTGCTGGTATGATGAACAACACAACAGGAAGATCAACAAACCAAGGAGCAAACTGGTCTCTTATATCCAATAATGGTACAGGAGACTACACAGTTGTTAGGTGTAGCTCTTCTGGACAGTATGTCATCAATTTTTATGGGGCAAGGAGCAAACAGGTTTGTTTTTCATCTAACTATGGTGCAAGTTATACTGCGTTAACAAACTCTACTGACAGCAGGGCAACTATGAATAGATCTGCATCTATAATAGTCTATGACAACCCTGCAAATAATCGTATATATATTTCGTCTAACCAAGGTTCGTCATGGTCATACTTCACCTCTCCATTTGGTACAAATGTTTCCGTTACATTTTCACCTGATGAAACGACAGATGAGGTGTACTTATGGGCGCGTAATGACAACAGGTTGTATAAAATTAACGCTGCTAAGGATGGAGTAGATCTTGTCGCTACACTTCCTGCAGTAGTCCACTTATTGTCAATTAGCAGTTATGGTAGAGGAGCTGCTTTTATAGCAATAGACCAGCTGTCTGTGTACTTATCGTATGATAAAACCAATTGGACACTTGTCCATACGTCAGTACCAACGTTAACATACATAACAGTTCAATAGGTATGGAACCATTTGAAATAGGACAATTAATACAATGCACATCTGAGTTTACTGCTAGGTTCACTCTTCCTGGTGGAATTGATGTATTACCTATCGACTTAAGAATAGGCGATCAATTTGTTATTTCAGGAAATGACGATTCATCAAAACAAGTATTCTTAGTACGAAATGATGGGTTTGGCGCAGAAGTGTACTACAATGAACTTAAAAACTTTGATATAGTTCCATGACCACTGATAAATACTAAAAACACCTAATGAAAACAAAGGGTATAGTATTTATAGCATTAACAATCATAACAGTACTGTTGGCTGTCGTGCTTCTCAACAAGCGTCAACAGCTAATGGACAGACGTCACTTCAACAAACATACATTTCCTAAAAGTGTAGTGGTCACAAATATGACCAGCATGCCAAAGGTTGACACAATAGCCTTAGTACTGTCACATTTAATTTTTAAATTTGACACTATAGAAGTTAAAGTGTACAATATGCCAAGAAATTTCAATAGAGGAGAGGTTGAGTACTATGGAATAGTTCAACAGTTACCATTTGGAAGGCACAAGTACATCATATTTCTAAATCCTGAGATGGGTCTTTCAAAGATAAAACTCACAATGTGTCATGAATTTGTGCATATACACCAATATGAAAGAGGAGACCTTGAATTAAATGTCAACTCATACATATGGAAAGGGGATACAATAGTTCCTTCTATGAAGTATGACGAAAGACCATTTGAAGTAGAGGCCTTTAAGAAACAAAGATCTATATACAAACAACTAGAAAATTTACTTTACGAATAATGGGATTCAACGACGGTTACAAAAGGTGGCACGTACCTAAGAAGAATAACTTCAACGAGAATGGCTCTTTAAAAAAAGGAGAAACACACCAAGGGTACTTTAAGGATCTAAAGAACCCTGGAAAGTACGTAGGCGACCCAAACCTTATCATCTATAGGAGTTCTTGGGAATTTGCCCTAATAAAATGGTGTGACTCGTCGCCTTCTATACTTCGATGGTCATCAGAACCAATAAAGGTTCCATACTATGATAGGGTGTCTAAACTAGATGAATGCAAAAAACTTGGTCTTGATCCAAACAATCCAAGAAACTGGGTGGTGAAGAACTACAACGTAGATTTTTGGGTTGAGATAGACAAAGGAGGGAGTAGGCCAGAAAAATGGTTCATTGAGGTAAAACCAAAGGGAAAACTCAAAAAACCAGTTCCACCGTCAAAAACCTCTAGCCTAAAGGAGCAAAAGAGGTTCAATATGCTGGCCAAGGAGTACTTAATCAATGAGGCCAAGTTTGCTGCCATAGATGAATGGGCAAAACGCAATGGAGCATACTTCTATGTGTTTACTGAGGATGTGATGAACAGGCTTGGGATCCTAGGAGGAAGGTTTGACTTTGACAATACAAAAGTCAAGTAAGAAATACAAATAATTGAATGATATGAGAGCAAAACCAGTAAATGAGTCTGTACTTTCTCCTAAATCGGGAAAAAACATCACAGCCGATCGTGTTAAAGTTATAGAAGAACACAAGTTCACTGTATCAAGCATCCTTGATATCCTTAGCATAGTATCAACAGATGACGTTATTAACCCTGATTCTATGGATTATGAGGGGTTTTTAAACTTAAGCCAGGATTCATTTCGAGATAGTAATCAGGCTGAACATTTTAAGGTATTCGTTGAGGCATTCAACCAAGGCAAACCATATAGGGTGTTCATTGAGTATATGATGGGACAATTAGGGCTATTATTTTATGATGGCTATAAGGAGAAACTTGACCTTGATGAAGTTGTATTCTACAGTAAACAGTACTGGGAGCAAATAAATGAAAATACAGTTCTAAGGCCAAAGTCAAAGGATGAGATAAATCGAAAGCTTGAAGACATATTTGATGCAATAACAGTATACCTTATGGACTATGATCCTGAGGAGTGTGATGACTACCTAGAAACCTACGAAAGGGTTGAATCCCACTCTGTCCAAATAGAAGAGTGCCTAGAGGACAACAAATGCTCTATAGAACAAATTGCCCATAAGGTGTACTACAATGAATGGAAGTCAAATGATGACGTATGGGACTATGAATCATAATTTTATTTTTTTATATCAACTATTGTAGTTATATTTGTCAAATTAAAACTAATCGATATGTATGAAGAGCTGTATAACTTTTGTAAAGTACGAGATACTGATAGGATTAACTACTCAAACAGGGCCAAGTTCTTAACAGCCCTGTTGGACAAGTTAGGTATTCAGTATAAAATTATTAGAACATTTAGCGACCATTATAAGAAGTACTTCTACAACATCTATGCTTTTGGGTCTTCTGATAAGTTCCTATCAGCGCACTATGATATTATAGACATAAGGTCCGATAACGCAAATGACAACAGCGCTTCCGTTATCAACATGATTGCCTATAAGGTGAAGAACCCTTCTGTGAATATTCTAATTCTTGATGGTGAAGAACCACCTTACGGAGGGTCAGGTTCGAACTATGCGTCAAAGTACATGAAGAAGAATGGAATTAACCCTAAATGGATACTAAACCTTGAACTAACAGGTGTAGGGAATAACTTTTTTGTGGACAATTCAAACTCTGAGTTAAGAAGACGCATCACAGCCAAGTACCCTAGAAGTTTGAGTATTTCAACGCCGTTCAATGATGCAATGATTTTTAGGCAATTCGGGTATGACTCATGCGTGCTGACAACTTTAAATATGGTCGATGAAAGACCTGATTTCAGTGTTATGTACCATTCACATAGTCCTGCTGACAGTGTTGATAAAATGTCAACAGATGACATGAAAAATTTTGTAGAGAATACTCTACATGATATAGTGATGACATGCTAAACCCTAGAGAAGAATATGCGTTCCTAAAGGGGATCAACAACATAAAGAGGGTGGCATACGACACCCTCTATGTAAAGTACATTGTTGAGAACATAAAGGGTGAAAGCAAGAAGACTGAAATAGAGTCAACTGACCAAGAGGGGTTGATAGCATCTCTAAATGGTGGCTACCCTATTCCTGGAATGGTGTATACTTTCATATATGGAGAACCAGACCAGGTCCAGTTGATGTTTGGGCATAAAGAGTTCATAGATGTAGTCCCAATGGTATTCTGCATGGGAGTGTCATCTGGCATGTTCAAGGGCATTAACATGAACATGCTTCCTCCTGACATAAGGTTATCATTCTTGGATCTATACTACACGACGTTTAAGGACTTCTTTGCCAGAGAAGCAGAAGAGTTATCCCAAAATAACCTTTTGGCCCTAAACAAAAGGTTCATTGAGGTGGTGAAGTCAGGAAAAGGCCAGGACATGGTGAGGGCATTCTCAAGAAAGAGTGGGAATAACTTCAACTATGGGTACCGTTCTTATAAGCTAGAAAAGGTCAAAAGACTTAGGATGATAGAGTACAATGAATGGATTTATATCCCATTTTTTACTCCATTTGATGCGTTTAAAAATATTAATTTTAACCAAATTCATAAAATATATTATGGAGATCAAAGAAAGTAAATTAATTCCATATAAAATTAGATATATAATTAAAAAAATATGTCTAAAAAATACAATTTTGTTTACATTACAACAAATCTGATTAACGGAAAGCAATATATAGGTGACCATTCTACAGATGACTTAAATTGTTGGAATACTATTAACTATTTAGGAAGTGGAATAGCTATTAATAATGCTAGAAAAATACATGGTAAGAAAAATTTTAAAAGAGAAATTCTTGAGTTCTTTTTAACAAAACAAGAGGCATTTAATGCTCAAGAAAAATATATTAGAATGTATAAAACCCATGTTTCTCAAGGTGGTTACAATATAAGTTGGAAGGGAGGAAATTGTGTTAAAGGCTGTCATTCTGAGGAAACCAAAATAAAAATAGGATTGAATAATAAGAAAAGAACAATATCTGATAAAACAAGATTAAAAATGTCAAAAAATAATTCAGGGAAAAATAATCCAATGTTTGGTAAAAAAATGTCAGATGAATCCAAAAGATTAATTAGTTTGTCAAAAATAAATAAGAAACATTCACCAGAATCTATAAGTAAAATGAGTAAAGCAAAAAAAGGCAAACGATTGACAGACGAAACTAAGGAAAAACTAAGCAAATTACGTAAAGGGTTTATTATGTCAGAAGAACAAAAACAAAAAATAGGTAATGCGTTACGAAACGTTCCAAAACCTAAAGTTGAATGCCCATATTGTCATAAGATTATTGATAATGGAAACTTTAAAAGATGGCATGGTGAAAGATGCAAGTCCTTTTTACGAGCCTCTAGATGCATTTAGGGAAATGAACCAAAAAGAAATCCATAAATACTACTACCTTTCAAAATGAAAGCCATTGACATTCTATACCCAAAAAAATGTGATGATGTCCTTAATGACCTAAGGCACCTGCATGATGAGGGTAGGTGTTCAGTTACAACACCTAGAGGATAAGTTCACATATTACTTTAACAAAAAAATACCAACAGAACTACTTCCATTACCGCTGGCAATAGATAGGACAATAAAAGAGGCGTTTCCTGAGTACTATGTATCAAGGGGTAGAATAACTGTTAAGCGAACTCATCTATTGTACTCACACTCGAGGGATAAGTATGTTGTAATAACTATGATGCCCACAAGAAGAATAGAAGGTTTAGAGCACATTAGGAATGGTACTATGTTCACCATAACAGATGTACAACAGGTCATACAAATCATAAGGTTTTTACAAAAGAACTAGTTATGGGTAAACGGCAGCAACCTAAATATTTCTATGAACCATTCGAAGGTGTAAATAATATCGAGGCGCTTGTCATTCAAAAACTAATAGAAAATTGTGAGTATGAGCTAAATATGCTGAATGAAAAACTCCAGATCATTCAAGCCAACTGTAGCCATGAGTACTACCTAGTGTGTACAGGGGTGCTAGAGGACACATTCCAATGTAAGTTATGCGGAGGATTAGTGTATAGGTAGAACTATTACCCTCTACGTTTATATAAATATATAAAATAAATTGTAGAGGAATGGCAGGATTTACGCTAAGGAGCCTTAGTAGAGACACAGGCATAGCATCAAGAATACAAAAGAATATCAGGTACCTTGCATCGCTAGGGATGACATGGGACCATGAACTGTTAAAACAATCCAAATCAGTAGGTATAGCAGAAGCCCAAGTAGACTCATTGTATGGGTTCTACCAACAGGGTCAATACCTAGGACTTGATATTGGACAAAAAGAGTTCATTGCATTCTATGATAAGGAGTACCCAACAAGACGGGATTTCCTTCGAAAATTCGCCATGAACGGTGAAATTGAGCACGTTCTAGAGATCATAGCTGATGAAACTATCATTCTGGACTCCCAGAACTACTTTGCGTACCCAGCAACTAAAGGTCTTAAGGCTGTACTGAAGAAGGAAAAGGCAAAGGACATCATCAATGACCTGAACGAAGCCTATAAAAAAGTATACTTTGCATTTGGTTTTAACAAAGGCCACGATGCATGGCACTACTTGAAAAAATTTCTCATTGACGGTTTCCTTTCATTTGAAATAATCTATGATGGTGAAGGCACTAATGATGCTAAAAGTATCATAGGATTTAAGGAAATAGATCCAATATCTATAGAGCCTGAGATACGAAAGGACCGTGATGGAAAAGAGTACCGTGTTTGGGTACAGTATAGGGGTGATGCGCATAAACAAAGGGAGCTACTAGACTCCAATATCATATACCTATCATGGGCTAGGGGAAATTTTATTTCTAGACTTTCATATGTTGAAAGACTTGTTAGGTCATTTAACATGTTGAGAACCCTAGAGAACTCACGTATAATATGGAACGTTTGGAATGCCCAGATGAGGGTAAAGGTTATGGTTCCTATAGGTACACAGTCTGAGTCAAAGGCACGTACAAGACTATCAGAACTAAGGGGTATGTATAAGGAAGAACTGACAATAGATGACCAGTCTGGAGAAGTTTCATATAACGGTCAGGTTCAGTTCCCATTTGCTAAGACATTTATAATACCTACAAAGGATGGTATGCAAACTGAAATAGATGGCTTCCAACCACAGGGGTATGACCTGTCAAATGTAGATGCATTAAAGTACTTCTGGTTAAGGTTCATTGTAGAAACTAAAGTTCCTGCGTCAAGGTTCTCTAGTGACTTAGCAGGACCATCAAGTACTTGGACATCAGGTGCTGAACAGATACAAAGGGAAGAAATAAGGTTTGAGAACTTTGTCAATAGGGTTAGGTCAATGTTCCAGGAAATAGTCCTTAAGCCTATGTGGTTGCAATTTGTCTTAATGCATCCTGAATTTAATAAAGATGAATCACTAAGGGCTGCTATTGGTTTGGACTTCGTTGATGAAAACCTATTCGCAGAGGCTAAGGAACGTGAGCTTGCAGAAAAAGCAGCAAATACCATATCAACATTAATGAACATCAAAGAACCAACTGTTAACCCAGATGGCACACCAGGAGAAGAAAATTTCTTTGATGCTAAGTTTTTGGTTGAAAAGTTTATGAGTTTGACCGATACTGATATGGCATTGAACATTAAGTACAAAACCCAACGTCGAGATGAAATACGAAAATTAGCTGCAGCATACGCTAGAATAAACGCAGCAAAGAACCAAGAGGGAGCAGGAGGACTTGAAGGTGGACTAGGAGGTGGACTAGGAGGTGGTCTAGGTGGCGATTTAGGAGGTGGCGGCGGCTTCGGTGACTTAGGAGGCTTTGGTGGAGAAGAAGCAGGAGGAACAGGGCTTGAAGGAGGTGGACAAGCTGAAGGTGGAGAAACTCAAACTGGAACAGAGCCAGAAGAAACAGGCGGAGGAGATTTAGGATTCTAAAAAAAGGGGTCAAATGACCCCTTTACTATGAATTTTTCCAGTTTGCCATTTGTTTAGCAATGCTCTTTCGTTCTGACAACGACATTTTCTTTGGCAGCATGTCAAAAGCTGTAAGAAGGTCGTCTAGGTTAACAGCAATAGCAGAAGAATGTGAAACTTCTGTTGTAGTGTTATCCTTCTTTTTGTTCACGTACGAATTGATGAACCCTGTCACTTCAAGTACCATTGCATGGTCAGGACGTCTTAACAACCAAGTGTAAGTATGCCCATTTTTTGACATAATGGATAGTTGTTGAAGTGCAATACCCAAGGTTTGCGATACACCATAGGTTTTAACATAGTTGTAAATGGCCTTAATAGAGCCTTGTCTTTGGCAATCTTCATAAATTGCATCTAAGACCTCTTTGTAACGTTTTTGTGAATCTGTCATAGGTTAAAGTATTTACTGCAAATATACAACACATTTTCGAAACTTAAAATAAATTTTGAAAAAATATGAAACTTTTTTACATAACTACATAAAATAATAACGGCCAACATTAAATGGGACTTATCATATGAAAAAAAATTATTAACAAGGTATTTATGGTTAGAGAAGGTAAAGAAAAGTGTAATAACAAAGTGGTAACAGGTCATAAGCCTAAGGTACTACCTGCCCCTCAACCAAGTAATTTTACGAAAATCATAATATATAAAGAAAAATGATTATGGAATTCACAGTCTTAACAAAGGAAGAGGTTGAAGCTGAAAGGAGCACAGCTTATGTGTACATCCTTTAAACATCACAATAGCAACTAAAACGCAAGAATATATAAATAAAAATATTACTTTATGAAAGCTGGAAGTTTTAACATTCATGAATACCTTGGAAAGCTCCATAGTAATGTAGATGAACAGAGTCTAGGAAAAATCAACGAACAACAAGAATCTGTTCCTGAGGATGGCATGGTCATTCCTGAGGACGGAAGAAAGGCATATGACTGGTTGAAGAAGGAGTTTCAGCGAGGAAAAACTGAAGTTAAAGTTGAAATGTCGTCTCATGAGTTCAAGCCTGGGTATAATATGGACACCAACCAAAAATCAGTTAACGATTTTAAACCTGGTATGTATGGTAACTCAGACCAATCTAGGGAGAAAAAAGTTCCATTCCCTGAGACTAAGTTCCCTGGTGGGGAGAGCAAAAAAACTGACGACAACGCAGGTAACCTAAAACCTGAGAATACATCTAAACCCGAGAGTGCCCCTAAACCAAAGAATGAAAGCGAAGATGGGAAAGAGGGCAATGATCAGAAGCCAAAGATTAAAGTAGAAGCAAAAACAGCCACTGATAAAAAGTAACCATTATGATAAGTAACACTGCACTAAGTGATAGGTTGAATGCTGTCAAGAACGGCTCGCCACTTCCTGCAAAAGACAAACCAACAAAGCAACTAGTACAAGAAAAGGCAACCATATCAACATTCAATAGTATCTTAGTATTCTTTGACCTATTCGTGATGTCTTTTTTCTATGGGTATGGTATATGCTCAGTGTTCTCATTGGACTGGAATTTATTTGCGTGCTTTTCTGTAGGCATACTATTCAACAAGTTGGTATTCTACTTACCAAAAATGTTATTGCCAAAGTATATTAATAAGGAATAGCCCATCTTACCATTCGGAAGAAGGGGATTCGAGGCTCGGTAGTCCATGAAGATTATCGAGCCTTGCGGTTTTTTACAACTTATCCAAAACTGGAAGGAAATGACACAACTGGATTAATATATAAATAAAATCAACAATTATGAGTGAAAAAATTCTCGTTATATGTGAGCGTTGTTCTAAAGAATGGGAATGTACCCCTTATTCTCAATCTAACGGTATTAAAAAATACGGCCTAAATTTATGTAGAGGATGCAAACAAAGAGAACAAATCAAACTAGGAATTCGAGGAAAACAATACATAAATGCAGGAAAGTCATATGTAGAAAAATATAAAGGTAAAACGCTTGAAGAAATAGTCGGTACTGAAAAAGCACTATTAATAAAAATAAAACATTCAGAGCAAACTAAAGGGGAGAAAAATCCAAATTTTAATGGAAAATGGCACGGAACGCATCCATCCATAAATCAAAAAAATAAAACTTATTTTGATTTATACGGAGAGCGATCAATAGAAATTAAACGTAAAATATCATTATCTACATCAGGAAAAAATAATCCAATGTACGGAAAGCCTTCTCCAAAGGGTTCAGGAAACGGATGGTCTGGATGGTATAACGGATGGTATTTTAGAAGTTTGACTGAATTGTCATTTATGGTAAATGTTATTGAACGATTTGGGTTTACTTGGGAGTCAGGAGAAAAAAGAAAGTACATGATTCCATACATAGATTATAAAGGAGACGATGCCAACTATTTTCCTGATTTTATACTAAACGAAAAATACATGGTAGAGGTAAAGCCCAAAAAATTGCACAACAGCGATACAAATAGACGAAAAAGGCTAGCAGCTTTAGAATTTTGTAAGAAAAAAGGGTTTAAATATAAAATGTTATGCCCAGCCAAAACTTTATCATTTAATGACATACTATTATTAATAGAGCAAGGAAAATTAGAATTTACTGATAGGTATAAACAAAAATTAAAAACATGGCGAGAGGAAAATTAATCGTTTTAGAATCTATTGATGGGGGAGGTAAAAGTACTCAGATAGAAATTATATCTAAGTATTTAACTAGTCGTAACATAAAACACGTTCATTACCATTTCCCAATGTATGGACATAACATGTTCTCTGAGATTATTTCTAAATTCCTTAGGGGAGAATTTGGAAATGCCGATGAAGTTGACCCATTATTTGTAGCCAATATATATGCGATGGACAGGTATAAATTTCTTCCAGAGCTAAAGGATGCTTTAGAAAAATATGATGTTGTCCTACTCGACCGTTATGTTTTCTCTAACATTGCATACCAATGTGCGAAAGTGCCGCAAGATAGTGTAGACCAATTAAGGGACTGGATCATTGAGTTTGAGTTTGCATTCCTAGGATTGCCATACCCTGATATAACATTCATGGTGGATGTTCCTACTGATATAACATCCAAGAGAATGGCAGAAAGGGATACTGCACAGAACAGGGAGTACTTAAATGGCGCCAAAGACGTACATGAGCAGGACATAAACTTCCAAAAAAGAGTGCGTGAAATATACCTAGACACAATGAAATCTCACTATGATTGTGTAGTTGTTGATGGTATAATGAATGGGGAACAACTTAGTCCTGAATCTATTTTTAAACTGTACAAGAGTACGCTAGAAAATGCAATAAATTAATAGCATGCCAAAAACACTCGATAAGTACAAGGACTACAAGAAGTTGTACAAGCTCACAAAGCCAAGATCCCCTCTAGTAGTAGAGTACATGACAGATGACCTGCCTGATGAATGGTTAATATCTGTTGTCACATATAAGAGAAAATCAGGTGAGATAACGGATAGCCATCTTATACTGTCAAAAGATATGGAGGACTCTTTGAGCAGGTTAAAATCAGATGGGTATGTTTTAACAGAACCTTAACTTTTTTAAAAAATCTTAACACGCCAGACAGGATTATTTTAGCTAAACAGTAAAAACTTTCAGTAAACATCGATATATAATAGTAACTAAAACTTTTAAGTATGAGCGATCAAAAGAAAATTGATGCAACACAACAGGTTGAAACTAAACCTTATGTACCAACCTACAGAGTAAAACCCGAGTTCAAGGACGCTGTTATTAAGGCCATTGGGAACTACCCATTCAACCAGACCGCAGCCATTATGAACGCTATCAATGTAGAGGTTATTGACCATAATACATTGACACAGATTATCAATGTATTGGGTAATTTCCCATACATCCAAGTAGCCGGCATTCTCACGAATGTTAACAGCTACGTTGAGCAGATCTTAGAGGAGTAATTGCCTATCAACTAAGTAGCCCCAAATAGTTTGGGGCTACTTAGGTTCTTTGAACTTAAAATAACACTTAATAGTACATCTATGCACAAAGAAAAATCAAAGCCAAAGAAGACAATATCAATACAAAATTTAGCAATAAACTTTCTCCAAACAAGAGGAGAAAGTGATTTTAAAGAACTAATGAATAGGTTAAAACCTGGTCTAATGCTATTTGTGAGTAAGTATGCAAATGGAGACAGGGATCTATGCAATGAAATAGTATCCCAAACATTTGTGAGTATATGGGAGAAAATAAACCAGTATGACCCTCATTGGAATTTTTCAACATGGGCATATGCAATTGCAAAGAACGAAGCATTAGGACAGTTACGTATAATGAAACGTAACCTATCACATGACCAGATGTCAGCAAACCAGTCCAAGTTATTAAAGGTGTACTCTAGTACATTCAGTATGGACATTGAGTGCATAGGACCGTCTGGCGAAGACTTAACTAAGCACCTCTACGATTTATCATTGAATGAGATACAGCAGTTAGAAGAACCTTATAAAACTGTTATCTTTGAAAGAGAGGTGAATAAAAAACAACTACAAGACATAGCTGAGATACTTAACTGGAACCTTAACACGGTTAAGACCCGACTAAGAAAAGCAAGGCAAGATGTTGCGGATAACCTATGTAGGAAGTACCCTGAGTTAATTGAAGCTTACCAAGAAGAACATGATTAGTTTGAACCCCAAAAAATGGACCATTTGGATGGTGGTAAAGGATATCCAGAACTACATTGACTGGATACGTACTATAAATAGGGAAAAAGCAAACCCTAAGTCTAAATGGAATGCATTCAAGATGAAGCATAACTTTTTCTATGTTGTCTACCTTCCCGTTGTACTTCCTGAGGAGGACATGCAGTTGCCTGAGGAGATAAAACGAATGAGGATAGTTGAAATGCTTGCGCCTGTCCATAGGTACTTTGATGAACAACTACAATTTGCTGAGTACATTGTCCCAGAGTTCAGTCAGTTCTATGATGAGGACAATGAACCAACAAGAGTATACGGCGTCATGTATAGGTTTGCATTTAATGGTCTATCATTATGGTGGGTACTATCTAGGTCCATTGTCATAGGGGCAATTATATGGTTAACCCTAAAGTATGACCTAATTCACAAGATCACAAGCATTGCACAACCCATCTAATGGAGAACTTTAACATTAAAAAAGTCAAGTGGTTAAAGGATTTTTATGGAAATCCTACTGCGTATTACCCCTTGAGAGTACCTGGAGTTACTACAGTCCTAGGCGATATGATAGTTGACCCTGATTACTTAAAATTTGTAGAGGAAGTAGGTGAGGAAAAGGCCAAACAGATCACTGAAGCAGCTTGGCATAGGGGAACCTCTATGCATGCTTTTATAGAGAATTTCTTAAAGGATCTAGCGGCTACAAAGGACCCTACGTCTGCCCTTAGGCATACACAACAAGTCACACCAGCTCTTCTTGAAAAAGAAGGAGTACCAATGGACCGTATTGATAAGGGAAGAGAAATGTTCTTTAGCTTCTACCATTCAGACTACGCCAACGCGTACATAGACCTAATAGGAACAGAGTTGAGTCTATACTCTCAGACGTTATTTTTTAGGGGAAAGACTGATGTATTCTACAATGAAAAGGGGGTAGGGCGAGTTGTGACTGACTTCAAGACTGTTAGTAAACCTATACAAAAGGGCTCCATAAAGGAGTTGGTGTACAAACGACAGTTAGGGGCGTATGCACTTGCAATAGAGGAAATGCTAAAGGATAAGGATGTGAAAGTACAAAAGGCGTCCATCCTTGCAGTTAACACAAAAAGTTACTTATTACAGGAAATAGTATGTGAGGGTTTAGAACTAGAGGAGCAAAAGAATGAATTCTCCAAACTAGTTAAACAGTGGCATATAAAAAATAACCAGGGATTTTTATTTGAACAATTAACTTAAAACATATGGAATTAGAAATCAACAACGCGAATGATCTCAAGGATGAGCTAGAGAAGATCTCTATAGACGCTTCAACTAATAAGCCATCAGAAGAAGAAATTGAACAGGCCAAACAAGAATTTGAGGCAGCTGTAAAGGAATGGCAAACATCGAAGTACACAATTGGCGAAAAGGCTGATGCGCAAACATTCACAGACTACATCAAGCATTTCCTAATGAATAGGTTTCGATGGGAAAAAGAGGCTTGGATGGGGATTATCAAACTAACTGAAGAGCTAACAGCTGCAGAAACCCTATTCAAAGGGTCAAAGGACAAAGGGTTAGAAGTAGGATACCAAGCGCTTGAGTTCATATTCTTCATCCTGTCATCTCCATCCGGAATGGGTCTTCAATCGGCAATTGACTTCGAGAAAGAGTATGATCTATACGCAAATGTATTCAACGCAGTTGGATCAAAGGTTGAAGAGGCAAGAAATACCCTAAAGAACATTGAGTTCCTTCAACAGAGATGGGGTGCAATGGCACAAGGGTTCTACTTGGAAATGGAAGACTCTATTGACCAAGGTGAAGACCTTGGTGATGGTCAAGACCTTGACGAAGGTGAAAATCAAGAATAAAAATTAGGGCCTTGTAAAACCAAGGCCCTAGTAGTTTATATAAAACATTAAATATATAGACAAAAATACCTTATGGAACTAAGAATTGAGAAGAACATTAAATGGGTTGCAATAGTGCTAGCAGTACTATTTGTGTTTAAGACAGTACAAAGCTGTAACAGAGGGGCTAAAATAAACACAATGGATAAAAAGCACGCACAAACAGTTGACTCGCTAAAATCAAAGAACGAAACTGCTCAAGACAGTATTAAAAGATTAAACTTTGAACTAAAACTAGCGAGTGAACGTGTTAAATCTGCAACTGAAAGAGCAAATGCTGTACAGAGTACAGCAGAGAAAATGAAGGCCAACACAACAGTAGTAGTAAAAGGAGCTGAAAAGGAAAATAAGTAAACATAAATTATAGAGATTTAATTTTATTAAATCTCTTTTTTTGTGATTCTGACATTTTTTTTCTAGTTTCATCCGAAATTGGCTTTCTATTTTTAGCAGCAATCGATATTTTTTGTTTAGTTTCATTTGTACGTTTTTTGCCTTTATTGTTAAGTGATCTTTTTTGTCTAGACTCAAATGTTCTTGCTGCGTTTCTGATATTAGATTTGCCCTCTTCAGATTTTGGTTTTCTTAATTTTTGTTTATGTTCTTCAGATTTTGGTTTTCTTAATTTTTCTATAGTTTCTGCTTTCATTGGAACGCCTTTGTTCCAAGCAATTTGTCCTTTGTGCGCCTCACTATTCCGTTTTCTTTCTTCATCAGATGATTTTCGACCTTTATTCCACGCAACACGGCCTTTCCCCCCGTTAGAAATTTTTATTTTAGACTCAGATGAATGGTGTTTTCCTAACCAAGGGGTTTTTCCCTTATTTGCTTTACTTATTTTCTCTTTAGAAATTTCAGAAAAACAGTTTTTAACATTATGCCCGCCTTTAGGGCTTATATTATATCCATTAGGACTTAAACTATCATACTCATTAATATACTTTTCCTGCAATTCAAACGCAATTTGTTTTGACTCACAAAATTCTAAAATTTTTTTCTCAAAGTTATGTTTTCCATATTTCTTAATAGCTCTGAATAAATTATATCCACTGCCAAGGTAACCATCATTAATATCATTCGTAGAATGCTCGCCTACGTACTTTTTACCATTAATTAAGTTTGTAGTAACATATACATAATTAATTTTCATGCGGCTGCTTTATTTTATATATTCATGTCGCATAAAAACTTTTCATTATTACTGTATAAAATATATAAACTAAAAAATATGAATTTTTCTAATTTTAGACTAAACAACAAATTCATTTATTGGGGGTTAATTATAACTTTTTTTGCACTCTATGTTTGTGTGGGATTTGTTAGTACGTTACATAGTATTACATTTTTTAATTTAGCCAATACATATGGTTTAGCAGTTCTTTTAGGTGTTACCTATGAATTGGGGCAGAGCGCAGTCCTCTTTTCCATCTTAATGACCAAGAATAAGGATAAACTGTTACCATGGGCACTTATGATACTGTTAACCGCCCTACAGGTGACTGCCAACGTGTATGCATCATTCAAGTTTATGGTAAAATCAGGGACTGATGACTGGACATACTGGCAAAAATCAATATTGATAGGAGTACAGGCAGAAAATGCTGAGATGTACCAGGTTATTATTTCATGGATATCAGGTGCTTTACTTCCATTAGTTGCGTTAGGTATGACTGCACTTGTAGCTGAGAACATCAAGATGATGTCAGAGAATAGTGAACAGGTAGAGAAGGATAGTGAAACTCCACAACAGCAAACCAACCAAGAAGATGAAGAGCGTAGAATTGAAGAGATTATAGAGAATGAAGTAAAGAAACGTTTGGAAAAAACTGAAGAGGTCAATATTGATAAGATTAAAGAAGAGTATGATAAATTGGACTCTAGTAATTTTACAAGAGGTATTAATGCAAAAACAGAAGTAATACAAGAGCCTATTATTATCGACCTATCAAAAAAGCCGTTGAACGCTTTAGATGATGAAATTGCGGTAATTCCAAAACATGTTGAACTAGTAGACCAGGTACAACAAGAAGAGCGTACAGAACAGCCTATAGTAGAAGAGGTGAAAGAAGAACCGCGAAAGGTTAAAAAACCAAGGTCTGCCGTAAAGAAACCGAAAAAAACAGAAGTAAAGGAGCCGAGGAATAAAATACCTAGATGGCATCTAATGAAGGAGTTTGTTGATGAAGACCATAATGTCTTTGTCAAAGGAATGTACTCCCACACTGACCCTTTAAAGGAACCTACACCAAAAAAAGTGTAGGGACCGGCGAAGGTTTGGGGAGATCTCCGGTCCCTAAGCAAGAAGAAACCCCAGAAAAACTTCTAGAAGAAATCAGAAAGCCTTCTAAGGGTGAAGAATTAATTAAAAGCCTCCAGGAGAATGTTCAAGAAAAAAATGTAGTACCAAACAGTGATGACGTTTCAAGTGACCCAAACGCCTCTAATGAACCTCAAGATAACACATTTGCAGGAACTATAAAAGATGGTGTTGAAGTGGTTGATGTAAAAGTCATCCCTAAGAAAACAGGCATACCATCTGGAAACAGAAAAACTTGGGATAAACTATGATAACAACAACTAAAAAATTTGGAAAGCAGATGTCCGTTCAGGCACATTTACTAGGATTACACAGGGACCATTGTCTATGTTGGAAAGGGTGTAAACATTTTAAACCTAACGACAGCAATAACTGTCCTATAGCGAATGACCTATTTGAGTTCGATAAGAAGTACGGGGTCACGACGCCGGTATGGGAATGTGAGACATATGACACTGATAAGGAGGAGTAAAATCCTCCTTCTTTTTGAGTACTATCATGGGAATATCTCGAATTTAACCACGAATAAATAAATAAAAATAAAATTCCCAACATGATAGATCTATTTAACAACCCATCAAATGATTATATAAATCCAGGTCTTTCTCCATGCCCAGGAAATGCTGATGAGCAGTACTTAACATGGGACCAAAAGGGGTTGGCCGTTATAAAAGGTAGTAATATCATAAGTCTTCTTGATTTTACTGGTATGCATATTCCTGTGACTGCATTCAATAAACAGCAGGTTATAGTTGGCCCAGGAGAGGTAATATTTATTCCAGGATTGACAAAGGGTCTGTGCCATAGAGTCCAAGGGTTCCTTATGCCTTCATTGACAAGTACGAATGCAGCATTAAACCCATACTTCATGCAGTTAGACTTTTCAATAAACTACTACAAGAACTTTAGTTTTACAACTACGTCTTTTGATGTTAGCGGTAACTACACTCAAAACGTAAATATTGAGAATGCTGCTGATATAGCCATGGATAAGTATGGTATAAGGGTTGGTAGCCTTTATGAGCCTAGCATATTCAGTTTCATAGGGACAGTTCCTGGGTATGATTTCCAAGTGTCCAATGTTGCCATATCCATTATAGATGCTTCACAAAACGCAGCATCGCCTTTCCCAAAAGGTGCCAACGCCCCTAAGTATGAACTGCCAGAAGATCCATCAGTAAGTGTACTATATGCAAAGTACCCAAATACAGCCATGCAGGGGATTGCGGTAAGAGGGTACTACATTGATGATTTTGCTGAGTGCGACAAATGGTTCTACCTTAACCATGCATCAGACTATGCGGTTGAGTACAATCCTGTTCTTCTTGATTTTGATGCAGATGTATCAACACGATTATCAATAGAGTATGATCCGTCAACATCCATTGGAAATAGGCCTTCTATAACTGTCAATGTTGGGGATGTATCAGTAGGCCAACGATCTACATTGGTAGATATTTATGACCTAACAATAGATGGATCCATTCTAGATCAATATGGGGTTTACTCATGTATAGTATCAGATTCGAGTATTTCAGGGTCTAACTTATTTGATTGTTCAATGTACTCTACTGTTATGGATGATGTGTACATGGTTGGGATGATCTCATCTAACTGTGATATGACTAATTCTGATGTACTGAATACTATTATTGTGGGCACATCCATGTCAAACATACAGTGTGCGCAATGTGAAGTTGTATCGAGTCCAACAATGTGGTCATTAATAAACGGAGGCGTGGTGTACACATCAGTTATATCAGACTCTAGTATTAAGGATGCATCTGTATTTGCATCTACACTAAGTAGTACATCAACCCAAAATGTGTCTGTATCGGGTTCTATAATGAATGGTACCGCATCATATGACACCATTTTCAGTGATAGCTCATTGAGTAGTTCACAAGTGATAGGGTCTATCATAAACAACAATTCTAATGTAGTCAACTCAACAATTGTAGGATCTTGGACTAACACATATAGGTTGTTAGTATACAATGACCCATCATTTGGCCCAGTTTATGAGTATGTAGATGACCCATCAATGGGGGTAGTTACAATATCAGGATCAACTATATGGGATTCATCAATCAATAACACCAGCATAACTGATTCTTCACTGTACAACTGTACAATTAGAAATTCAATAGTCAACGGGTGTACTCTCTATAACTGTACTCTAGATAATGTAGAGGACGTTTCGTCAAGAACTGTAATGGTTGACCCTTCTATCGGGTGTGTATTTGACATAGTACAAGACACTTCTTTGTACTTTGTACAGAAGAGGAAAAGGATTGACACTGGTATGAGTGGGCACAGTACAGATGAAACGATGAGTGCTGGAGACTACTTGGCATTAGTAACTGCTACTGGTCAGTGGAAAAAGGTTGGAGAGGTCTACATATGGATAACGGCAGAGGATTGTGAGAATGACTGCCAGAACAAGAACCTTGTGGATGGATTCTATGTTTTCAACCCACATGATTTTACAATGAAAGTTGAATATATAACATTTGTATAGCATGAACAACGATAACTTCTACCCATCATTTGAAGATTTAGATGAGGCATTACTTGCCCCAAAAGCTTATAGTGACATTTCAAAATCAATTTCATCTAGTATTCCTGATATGGATAAAGATAGCAGGGCAATGCTACTAATGAAGTCCTATAAAACAGGTGATAAAGTTGCTCTAGAGGCTGTGCTGTCAAGTGGAGTTAGCCCACTTGATGATAATGGGGCATGTTTTAATGAAGCCTGTCTACGTGGCAATATTGATGCTATACACATCATGATAAAGTATGCCGGGAATGATAAAAAACAACTTATTCATAATAAAGAAGGATTGGGCTTTTACAAAGCTTGTGTGGCAGGTAACATAGAAATCCTAAAACTTCTTCTATCAAATTGTGGTAGTATCAAGGAGCGTCAAAAACTAGTCACATATATGAACAATAGGGCCATACTTGGAGCAGTTGAGTCCATATCAAGTGTAAAGCCTGATATATCCATCATCAAGTTACTGGTAGAGAATGGTGCTGACATAACTGAAGATGATAACTACTGTTTGAAATACTCTAGCACACGAGGGATCCTGCCTGTTGTGGAGTACATCATACATAATGTTAAGAATATTCCAAAGGAAGATCTAAACAAAAGTTTCCAATATGCATGCCTATACCAAAATATTGACATTATTAAACTGCTGTTAAAGCATGGATCTGTAGATGTTGACGCGGATAATGGGAATGCCATTAGGTGGGCTGTTAGAAATGGTCATACAGAGGTTGTTAAACTCTTGATTGACGCTGGCGCTGATGCCAAAAAAATTAATGACAACGACTTTAGGTGGATGAGGCATAAAGGTTATGCAGACACAATTGAGCTCCTTAGGAGCCGAATGGATGAGTCCTTCTACCCAACTCTAGAGTCGTCAGGCAGTGTCCTA
>ERZ795059.654-NODE-654-length-42983-cov-7.941903_pt1 | contig 42983 bp, 35 predicted proteins | sample MGYA00375143_ERZ795059 | MGnify/ENA primary metagenome ERZ795059 (study PRJEB30188, sample SAMN05720168) | activated sludge metagenome | isolation source: Anaerobic digester | place: USA | collected 2015-01-07 ... | reverse complement strand
TTTTTATTCTGATTATAATTTTTCAGACAATCCGGGCAAAGGCAACGGTCGTATTGGGCTTCAATTTCCTCCAAAACATCCGGCGGCACATACACCTCGTAGCACCAGCACTTTCCTGATTTCCCGCAGGAAAACTGCTTGCCGCATTTTGGGCAGGTTGAAGGTTCTTGGTCGTTGGTTTTGGTCATCAGTCGTCAAAAGTTGGAAAAATCGTCAAATCTCTAAATCTCCAAATCGTCAAATCTCAACGCTCACCCTCTCCGTCTTCCCTCCTACCGGCGGATTCATCTTTGAAACCTTGATCCGCGCAGCGCCGACCTGTGGAAACTCGCGTCCGATCCGGGAAAGGATCCGCCGGGCTACGTGTTCCAACAGTTTTGATTTGATGGCCATCTCTTCCGAAACCACCCTGTAAACAGATTGATAATCCACTGTTTCGGAAAGATCATCCGTCAGTTCAGCGCTCGTTGTATCCGCTTCCATGAAAAGATCCACCGTAAAACGTGTCCCGATGATTTGCTCCTCATGAAAACAACCATGATAAGCATAAAACTCCATCCCTTCTATTGCAATAGTCCCCATAATATCATACAATTGTTCCCGAACTTTTCAGGAAGTTCAGTGCAAGGTGAACTCTATCCATTACTTCTTGCTTTCCCAGCATCTCGCAGATCAGGGCCAGGTCGGGACCAAAACTCCCTCCCACCAGGCAAAGCCGCAGCGGATTCATCAGCTGGCCCAGGCCGGCGCCTTTTCCGGCAGCATAAGACTCGGCAAAGAGTTTTATCTGTTCGGCCCTGTAATCTGGCAGCCCCGGCAACGCTTCGGCAAAACCCCGCAATAAACCGGGCGTATCTTCTTTCCACTTTTTCCTGGCAAGATCCGCATCATACGACTCTGGCCGGCGGAAGAAGAAATACGACTGATCCCAGAACTGGCCGACGAAATCGGAACGGTCTTTTACCAGCTCAACCACACGGGAAACAAAGGAACGTTCAGCATGAATGCCTTTATCTTCCAGCACTTTGCAGAACAGATCCGTCAGCTCTTCATTGGTTTTTGTGATGAGGTAGTGATGGTTGAACCATTTGATTTTCCCCGGGTCGAACCGGGAGCCCGATTTGCCGACCCTTTCGATCGAAAACTGCCCGATCAGCTCCTCCATGCTGAAGATCTCCTGCTCGGTGCCTGGGTTCCAGCCCAGCAATGCCAGCATATTGACCACCGTTTCGGGGAAATAGCCGCTCTCACGGTAGCCCGAGGAGACGTCGCCGGTAAAGGGATCGGTCCATTCCAGCGGGAAAACGGGGAATCCCAGCCGGTCGCCGTCACGCTTGCTCAGCTTGCCCGATCCTTCCGGCTTCAGGATGAGCGGAAGATGGGCAAACAGCGGCGCCTGCCACCCGAAAGCCCGGTAAAGAAGAATATGCAGGGGCAGCGAAGGGAGCCATTCCTCGCCCCGGATCACGTGCGTGATCTCCATCAGGTGGTCATCCACGATGTTGGCCAGGTGATAAGTCGGCATCCCGTCCGATTTGAACAGCACCTTGTCGTCTAAAGTCGCTGTGTTTACGGTCATGTCGCCACGGATAAGATCGTTGAATTCCAGCGTCGTATTTTCCGGGATCATGAAACGGATCACATACGGTTCTCCCGATTCCAGGCGCTTTTGGACCTCCTCACCGGTCATTGTCAGGGAGTTCTTCATCGTGTTCCTTACCGATGAATCGTAGGTGAAAACCTGCTTTGAGGCTTCCGCCGCTTTTCGTTTTGCATCCAGCTCATCCGCCGTATCAAAACTGTAATAGGCATGCCCGGCGCGCACCAGCTCATCGGCATACTGCCGGTAGATCTCTTTGCGGTCTGATTGCCGGTAAGGTGCGTAAGGGCCACCGACATGCACCCCTTCATCAAACCGGATACCGGTCCACTCCAGCGAATCGATGATATATTGTTCCGCTCCGGGTACGTAACGGTTCTGATCCGTATCTTCGATCCGGAGGATCATTTTCCCCCCGGAATGCCTTGCAAACAAATAATTGTACAGCGCCGTCCTTACTCCGCCGATATGCAGCGGCCCTGTAGGGCTGGGCGCAAATCTTACCCTGACTTCTTTCATCAATCAATTAAAATTTTTCGGTTCATTCTTCCCTTGCCGTCACTCACAATCACCTGGTAAACACCGGGTTTCAGGTGCCCGGCATCAATGGCACTTGAACGTCCGGTTATGCTTTGTGTCAGTAAAGTCCTCCCCGCCAGATCGGTCACCGACAGTTGCATTTCTTTTTCCGGATTCGACAGCAAAAATACCCTGAAATAATCATGCGCCGGATTGGGCCCGACGGTAAAATAGAGCGGGTTGTTCCGCTCTTCAATATCCACGGCCAGGCTGTTCAGGTGGTGAAGTATCCACTGTTCGGGATCCAGTTCAATATGTTCGACCTCTTTTGAAACCGGGATCGAATAGGTTTCCAGGTTTTCACCCTGGTAAAGGATCAGCGTGGTGTCGGTACCATCGGAATAAACCACATGATAAGGGACTTTCATTTTGAAAAACTGCGTTACAGTTGTCGATGTGGTTTGGGTCGATGAAACGTTCAGGTTCCCGTTATTCTGGTTCCAGACAATATCGAAAATCGGGTATCCTTCACCGTAATACCACTGGTCGAAAAAGTCGGTAAAATCTTCACCCGATATATACTCCAGCCACTCCCTGAAATCAGCGCCCGTTGCCACCGAATCGCCGTATTCTTCCATATAGGTGCGCAGTACATTGAAAAACATTTCGTCATCCTGTAATTCGAACCGGATCATATGAAGCAGCAATGCCCCTTTGCTGTAAGATAACCTGCCGTTGAAAATCCGGTAGATATTGTCGAGTTCCTCTTCCGGCACATATACGCTGCCGCCGGGAGCGCTCTTCACCTGGTTGTGCTTGCTTCTCAGCCAGGCCGAATCTTCGGCGGGCGACAGTAAGTTGGAGACGGCAAGATAATCGCTGTATGTGGCGAATCCTTCGTTGATCCAGATATCGCTCCAGGTCGCGCAGGTTACTTTGTCGCCAAACCACATATGGCCCAGTTCATGTGCTACCAGGTTGAAATTGAAAGCGCCGATGGTTGTCATGGTCTGGTGCTCCATCCCGCCACCTAGTTGGGTAAGACAATGACCGTACTTTTCATCGATGAAAGGATAAAGTCCGAATAAATCGGAGAAAAGCTCAATAAAACCTGCCGTCCGGTCAATTCCCACCTGGTATAATGGCAGGCAGTTTACATGATCATAAATATAATTCTGGATGAGGACCGAATCTTCCGTCCCTTCCGGATAAGCATAAATGTTGTATTCCTGGTAATCGGCTACGGCAAAGGAAATCAGGTAATAATCAATGGGATAATAACTTTTCCATTCGTAACGGAGTTTGCCGCCGGGTACCGGTGTAACGGCAGTCAGCAGTCCCTGCGAACCCGCCTTGTTTTCGGCGCTCGTCGTCAGAAATACCCAAACCGAGTCGGCATCGTCGGTGAGATCCTGCTTCGTCGGCCACCAGTCTTTCGCGGCATAAGGTTCAGATAAGGTCCAGGTAACGTTTTTTTCAAATGGCGTGCTGTAAGCCGTCGTCACCCCTGAGAAAAAGCCGCCGGTTGGAGGTGTACCATGATAACAAATTTTTGTCGTAAAATAAACGCCGTTTGGGATTGGTTCGATCGGAACCAGGATCAGGTCATTATTGTGGACGAACGAATGCTGGATACCGTTGACATAAACCGTATCTACCGTCATCTCGTCAATAAGTTCATAAACTATCGTATCCATCTGGGTACCGGTCACTATGGCCTTTGTGGTAACACTTCCGCTGACGGCTACCGTATCGTTTTCCACATTCAGGTCCAGGAAATAAAACGTAACATCGTATTTTTCCAGCAATGGATTTGTCACAACGGGCGCATAATATTCATTCGCAGCCATTGCCGCTGATTTGACATGATAACAGTAAGGTGCATCATCCGGTTCGGGATGATTGTACTGAGCCATCAGAATTCCTGTTAACGGGATCAGAATAGAAAGAAAAACCAGTCTTTTTAACATAGAAAAAATAATTTAACCGGAAGGTCGTGAAACTATAACTAACTTTGTATAAGCGAACAAAGATAATATTTATTTGTTCGTTACCGTTAGGGTTCTATACCCTGAAAGGCTTGCATCTCATGACAGAAGACAACTATTCCATATTGATCCGTAAACTCGATGAATTTATCCGGAAGTTTTACCGAAACCGGCTGATCAGAGGAGCCATATTTTATGTGGCCATTGTAACGATAGCCTATCTCCTCATAACGCTCACCGAGTTTTTTGGACGGTTCAGCCCCGGCATCCGGACTCTCTTTTTTTATTCATTTCTGGTCCTTTCTGCCGGTTTTCTGTGGTATTATATCCTGGTGCCCGTTATCCGGTTGCTGGGATTCGGAAAGATCATTTCTCACGAAGAGGCGGCGGAAATTATCGGCAAACATTTCCCCGAGATCAGTGATAAGCTCCTGAATACTTTACAGCTTAAAAAGCTGCAGGAACACCATACCGATGAGTTTCCAATCGAGCTTATCCGCGCCGGCATCGACCAGAAAATTGAAAAACTGAGACCGGTGCCTTTTGCCCTGGCCATCGATTTCCGGAAGAACGGCCGTTATCTCCGGTATGCCCTGCCTCCGGTAATCATTATTATCCTGTTGCTGATCATGTCGCCCCGTGTGATCACCGAACCGTCGGAAAGGATCGTAAAGTATCAGACGGTTTATTTGCCCCCCCTGCCGTTTACCGTTCAAATCCTCAACGAAAAACTGGAATCATTTCAGCAGGAAGATTTTCTGCTGGAATTAAAAGCCGAGGGGGAAGAATTACCGGCCGAGTTGTTTGTTGAAACCGGAGGAGTCCGCTACAGGATGGAAAGATCAAGCCCGGTCCTTTTTCGCTATAATTTCCGCAATCTGCAGGAATCCAAATTGTTTATCATCAGTAATGACCTTTTCAAATCGGAAGAATACCAACTGACTGTTTACCCGAAACCCATTGTGCTCAGCTTTGAGATTTCACTGGATTATCCTGTTTATACCGGAAAATCGGATGAAAAATCTGAAAATACGGGCGATCTGATTGTCCCCGAGGGGACCGTCCTCAACTGGCGGTTTTTCACACGGGATACGCGGAATATACTGTTCAGATGGGGCACGGAAACTTCGGAACTGAGCAACCCTTCTTCCAATGCATTTTCCGTTTCGAAAAGGGCTCATGCATCGGTTACCTATTCAGTAGCCTCTGTGAACCAGTACCTCCGGAATTCCGACTCGCTGACATATACGGTTAGCGTTATCCCTGATGCCTACCCTTCAGTTTCTGTTGAACAGGTTAGGGATTCGATTTATGATAAACGAATATATTTCAGGGGATTAATTAAAGACGATTACGGTTTCTCAAAACTCACGTTCAATTACCGGCTTGACCCCGAAGGAGATGCCGATGCCAACGACTACCCGGAGATCATCGCCGAGCTTCCGGTCAGTAAACTGCACAACCAGCAGCAGTTCTTCCATTTCTTTGAACTCGATTCCATTAATATTCAGCCGGGTGAGCAAATCGTTTACCATTTCGAGGTCTGGGATAATGATGCTGTTAACGGCAGCAAGGTAACCCGCTCTCAGCCAATGATTTTCAGGGCCCCTACTCTGGATGAGATAGAAGAAAAAACAGAAGAGAGCAACCAGGAGATTATGGAAGAACTGGAGAACAGTATCCGGAATGCGAAAGACCTTCAAAAGAAAGTGGATGAACTTAACCGGAAACTTGTCGATAAAGAGGAGATCGGATGGCAGGAAAAACAGCAGATCCAGGAATTGCTCGACCAGCAGAAAGAGCTCCAGGAAACAATTGAAAAGATTCAGAAGGAAAATGAGCTGAAATCCATCCAGGAGCAGGAATACAAAGAGATCAACGAGGAGTTGGTAAGAAAGCAGCAACGCCTTGAAGAGTTGTTCGAACAGATCATGACGGATGAGATGAAGAAGATGTTCGAAGAACTTCAGAAGCTTCTGGAGGAAGTTGATAAGGATAAGGTTAATGAGATGCTTGAAGAGATGAAGAAAGACAATAAGGATATGGAAAAGCAACTCGACCGGAACCTGGAATTGTTCAAGCAACTGGAGTTTGAGAAGAAGCTGCAGGAATCAATAGATAAATTGAAGGAATTAGCCGGAAAACAGGATGAGCAGGCAAAAAAGAGCGACGACCGTAAAGCCGATGCGGAAAAGCTTAAAGAAGAGCAGGACAAATTAAACGAAGAGTTCCGGCAGCTTCGCGATGATCTAGACAGACTCGAACAGAAGAATAAAGAACTTGAGGAACCGCACCAGCTTGAAAACACCGAACAGATGGAGCAGGAGATCCAGGATAATATGGAAGAGGGATCCGATCAGCTGCAACAGGGAAAACCGTCAAAAGCATCTCCCAAGCAGAAAAGCGCAGCGGAAGGGATGAAATCAATGGCATCGAAAATGGAACAGATGCAGAGCGAAATGTATGAAGAGGAGCTTGGTGAAAATATAGAAACGCTGCGGGAGATCCTGGAGAACCTGGTCCAGCTTTCGTTTGACCAGGAGGAGCTGATCGGCAGAACACTCGAAATTTCGGTGATTGACCCGCAGTATCCTTCGGTCATCGAAGCCCAGAACCGGATCAGGGACGACCTGGTTATGGTGGAGGATTCGCTGTGGGCTTTGAGCAAAAGGCAGCAAATGATCGAGCCTTTCATCACACGGGAAATTCAGGACATAAACCATCATGTCGAAGCGGCGCTGGAAGACCTTACCGAGAGGAGAAAATCTTCTGCGGCAGAAGACCAGCAGTTTGTGATGACATCGGTAAATGATTTAGCTTTGTTGTTGTCGGAAACACTTCAGCAAATGATGAATGCTATGCAGATGCAGTGTTCAGGTCAGTGCAAGAACGGCAGCCCGAAGCCCGGAAAAGGCAGCATGTCGATGAAAAGCATGCGTGAAATGCAGCAAAAGCTGAATCAGCAGATACAGCAAATGAAGCAGGAAGGTTCCACGCCGGCGAAGACGAAAGAGAGCCGGAATTCAGCCCAGAGCGAAGGTTTTGCCAGGATGGCGGCCCAGCAGGAAGCGATCCGGCGGATGATGGGGGAATACCAGGACCAGATGAAAGAGCAGGGAATGGGCAACAGTAAAGAGCTTCAGGAGATCATGGAGCAAATGGAACGAACCGAGACGGAACTTGTTAATAAAATCATAACCCAGCAAACGATTGAGCGTTTAAAGGAGATAGAAACCAGGCTTCTCAAACACGAAAAAGCGGAGCTAAAAAGGGAGCAGGAAGAAAAAAGAGAATCACGCGAAGGAAAAGATTTCAACAAAGGAAACCCGGAGCAATTTTTAGAGTATAATAAGATACAGGATAAAGAAATTGAATTGTTGAGGACGGTACCACCCGACCTGCGTCCTTATTATAAAGAGAAAGTGAATCAGTATTTCTATTATTTTGAAATGCGGTAGGAGATGAACAGACCGAAAGAATTTACAATTGGCTCCACTCTGGAGGAGATGTACCGGATCGAACAATTTGTGGACGAAATCAGTGATGAGTACCTGCTTTACGGAAGTTACTTCGGAAATATTCTGATGGCGCTGACAGAGGCCGTCAGAAATGCTGTCGTTCACGGAAACGGAAATGATTCCCGAAAAAGGGTATATATCCGGCAGGAAAAGGTTAAAGCCGGATTGATGCTGACCGTTTCAGACGAAGGTCAGGGCTTTGATTTTAAGACGGCCCTGGAATCAGCCGCGAACCTGAAGGCTCCTGAAACGTCAGGAAATGGTTTGTTCCTGATGCAAAAGCTTTCCGATGAGATAAACTTCCGGAATGAGGGCAGGACTGTGGAAATGCTTTTCAGGATCAATGGGATCGATGAAAGCATATTCAACCGGCGGGCAGAATGCATGAATGATTTCTTCAAAGTTTACCAGAAAGTGAACAGTTGACCTAATAATAAATGGCGAAAGAATCAAACATATTCTTTTTTCTCGAGGAGATCAGTTATCAACTGAAGAACAAGAGAAAGCTTCGCCACTGGATTACGCAAGCGGTTGAAAATGAAGGACATAAGATTAACAATCTGAATTATATCCTGACAAGTGATAATATACTTTTCCAGTTAAATAAGGAATATCTCCAGCACATTACCCTTACCGATATCATTACTTTTGATATGTCGGAATCGGAAGGTGAACTTGCCGGAGATATCTATATCAGTGTTGACAGGGCCAGGGAAAACGCAAAAGAGTATCATGTTTCGCTTACCAATGAGATAAGCCGTCTTATGATCCACGGAGTGCTTCACCTGATGGGCTATAAGGATAAGACGAACGAGGAGCGGGTGGTTATACGGGCCCGGGAGGAATTTTACCTATCTTTGCTCATATAAATGATTTGTTCCACGTGGAACATCAATGATCTAAAATTCCCATTCATTTACAGGGATGTTTAAAGAATACGATATAATCGTCGTGGGCGCAGGCCATGCAGGTTGCGAAGCCGCCGCCGCCGCCGCAAACCTGGGTTCATCCGTATTGCTGATTACCATGAATATGGCCAATATGGCCCAGATGTCGTGCAATCCGGCGATGGGAGGCATAGCAAAAGGACAGATTGTCCGGGAAATCGATGCCCTTGGCGGATATTCGGGTATTGTCACCGACAAGACGATGATCCAGTTCAGGATGCTGAATATGTCGAAAGGGCCGGCCATGTGGAGCCCCCGGGCCCAAAGCGACCGGATGTTGTTTTCGATAGAGTGGAGAAAAATGCTGGAAAACACCCCCAATCTGGATTTCTGGCAGGATATGGTTACCGGTGTTCTGGTAAAGAATGGCGTGGCCACCGGCGTTTCTACAGCAATGGGGCATGAAATTTATTCCAGATCAGTGATCCTGACAAACGGCACCTTTTTAAACGGGATCATCCACATCGGATTAAAACAGTTCGGCGGAGGGAGGATTGGTGAAAAAGCAGCGAAGGGCTTGACCGAATGCCTGGTGGAACTGGGTTTTGAATCGGATAGGATGAAAACAGGTACCCCGGTGAGAGTTGATGGAAGATCTATTGATTTTTCGAAACTGGAAGAACAGAAAGGCGATAGCGATCCTCGACGGTTCTCTTTCACAAAAACTCCACCCCTGACCCGGCAGAGAAGTTGCTATATCGCTTATACCAGCCGTGAGGTGCATGAAACCCTGAAAACGGGTTTCCATGAATCACCGATGTTTACCGGACGGATCGAAGGAATTGGCCCAAGATACTGTCCGTCGATTGAAGATAAGATTAACAGGTTCTCCGGAAAAGAGAGCCACCAGCTCTTCGTGGAACCGGAAGGATGGGAAACAGAAGAGTATTATATCAACGGCTTTTCATCCTCTTTGCCCGATCATGTCCAGTTCAACGCCCTCAGGAAAATAGCGGGCTTCGAAAATGCACGCATTTTCCGCCCCGGCTATGCGATTGAGTACGACTATTTTCCCCCGGTGCAATTGAATTATACCCTGGAGACTAAAAAGGTGCCCGGGCTGTATTTTGCCGGACAGATCAACGGCACGACAGGGTATGAGGAAGCTGCGGCCCAGGGGATCGTGGCCGGGATCAATGCACACCTGAAGGTTCACAGAAGCGAAGAATTTATCCTGAAAAGGTCGGATGCCTACATCGGCGTGCTGATCGACGACCTGATCACCAAAGGGGTCGACGAGCCCTACCGAATGTTCACCAGCCGGGCCGAATACAGGATCCTTTTGCGCCAGAGCAATGCCGATCAACGGCTGACACCGCTGGCTCATTCCCTGGGGCTGGCTTCAGCCGAGCGTTATCAAACCGTGATGTCGAAAAGTGAAAAGATCCACGAGGTGGTCAGGTTTTTGCAGAAAACCAGCACCGATCCCGATCAGGTCAACCCTTACCTGGTAAATGCCCAGACCGCCCCGATCGATCAGAAGGTGAAACTGGCCACCCTTCTGCTTCGGCCGCAAATATCCCTTGACGGACTGGCCGGCCAGATCCCGTTCCTGCAGGAGTACCTCGGTAGTGTCGCCCCTGATCGAGTTGAGATTCTCGAAGAAGCAGAGATCATGATAAAATACCAGGGTTATATTGACAAGGAGGGTGAACTGGCTCAGAAACTGGAACGACTCGATTCCGTTACACTTAAAGAAGACTTCGATTACCATCGCCTCACTGCCCTCTCTTTTGAAGCACGGGAAAAATTGTCGCGGATCCGTCCACGGTCACTTGGACAGGCTTCGAGAATTGCAGGTGTCTCCCCTTCCGATATCTCCATCCTGATCGTTCATCTTGGCCGTTGAACGTTCCACGTGGAACAATATTTGAAGTATTCTATCCAATCGGGATATTTCTTAATTTTAAGCCCTGTGATCCATTTTAGTGCCCGGATAAGGATTATCCCGGCTTTTTGAAAATAATTCGTTATAGGGCCTGAAATCAAGCGGCATTTAAATAAATGAAATTCAGCTAATAAGATCATTTAATGGCAAGAATGTCAAAATACGGTCAAAATGCTCTCCTTTTTTTTAGCGTGACCATCCTGATGGTTATTGCCATGTTGATCATTCACTATTCCGCAGGTAATGGAAAAAACCAGTTCATTTCTAAACAACTTAATGTTGAGCATGTCCTCCGGCATAAAGAATCTCAGGCATCGGAAATTCTGGATCAGATCCTTCTACCTGAATTTGCAGAAAACCCGTTTCTAAAGTTTTGGAAAAACGAAAAAAGTTTTAATTGGCAGGAAAACGGACTGACAGCACTGCTGTATAGAAACGATTCCCTTATATTTTGGTCCGACAATTCAATTCCGGCCCCGGGACGCATTGAAAGAAATGGATTGGCCAGACCGATCTTACATCACGGTAACGGATGGTACAGGGTCATGGATAAAACTGCCGGTTCGTTGAAAGCACAGGTGCTGATCCTTATCCGGACCGATTACCCTTACCAAAACCAGTACCTGATCAACCAGTTTCATGAAGATTTTCAACTTGATCCCGATGCCGGACTGGACACCCTGAAAAGAGACCTGAACATCTTTTCGGAGGATGGAGATTTTCTCTTTTCCCTCATTCCCCCGGATACGTGGCAAACCAATGAAGGGATAGGCCTGGCCGTTTTCGGCCTGGCTATTATCGCCTTTATTTGCATGGTACTGGTTTTATTTTACCTGTACCACCTCTTTGATTTCTTCCGACGCTATCCGGTGATAATGTTTATCGCCTTTTGTGCGGATGCTGTCGTTCTCCGGCTGGCGATGATCTGGTTCGAAATCCCGGGATTCCTTTATCAGACAGCCCTCTTCAGCCCACTATACTACGCCACCTCCTTCTTCTCTCCTTCACTGGGCGACCTGGTGATCAATAATATTCTCTGGCTGGCCCTGGCATGGTTATTTTATCGCACCGACTTGAATATCCCGATTCCCAAATCGGAAATATTGAAGATTGCCATGGGTTTATTTTGGATGCTGATCAATGCCCTGTTATTCTTTCTGCTCATTATGGCCCTTAAACATCTGGTGCTCGATTCAAATATTGAACTGAACCTGAATAACATATTTGAAGCTGATTTATATTCCGGACTGGGATTCCTGGCCCTGTCCATCGCCGTGTTGTCCTGCTTCTTTGCGTCCGCAAAACTTTTTAGCCTCCTTTGTAAAAGCGGTATGAAAACAGGATCATTATTCCTGATCAGTACCATCACCGTTATTCTGATAACCCTGCTGTTTAGCCAGTCTCTCGATCATATCGCGGCATTGGTGTTCATTGTAATTTTCTGCCTTTATCTGCTGGCATTTATTTACTTTTCACACCGTAAACGTGGATTTAAAAATATGACCGGCGCCCTCGTCTTTATTGTATTGTTTTCCCTTACCGCTACCTTCATCCTCGATTATTACTATTCTGAGAAAGAAAAAGAGAACAGGAAAATCCTGGCCTCAAAACTGGCATCCCGCCGCGATCCGCTGACGGAATTCGAATTTTCACGGATCAGGACGGATATTTTGAAAGACAGCGTACTGATCGACCTGATAAGCAAGGATGTATGGGCGGAAAAGATCGACAGCCTGGTGACCGGCCATCTACAGGATCATTATTTTACCCGTTTCTGGGTCAGGTACGAACTTGTGCTCACAATATGCAAAAAAGATGAAATACTCAACATACAGCCGGGAGATTACATAGCCAATTGCTATGACTATTTCAATTCAAGAATCACTTCTCCCTTCGCCGAAAATGTGGGATCCGGGCTCTATTTTCTCGACGACCGGATGACCAATTACAACTATCTCGGGATATTTAAATTACCGTATGGTACAAAGAACAGGACCGACTCCCTGACGGTGTTTGCGGAACTGTTCTACAAATATGCCCGGGAAAGCGGCCTGGGATATCCTGATTTGCTGATCGACGGTACGGCTGGAATGACAGGTGATAAATCCGGCTATTCCTATGCTAAATACATCAACGACAGGTTAATATATAAGAATGGTGAGTTTGTTTATCCGCTGGGTTTTGATGTTTATGATATTCCGGAAAGTAATGATTATTTTATTGATAATGAAGGATATAATCACTATATAGCTCGTTCCGCCAATAATAATATATTGATTATCAGCAAAAAGAACCTGACCCTTCTCGACCTACTCGCCCCATTTTCTTACCTTTTTATCCTGTTTAGCCTGGCCATCCTCTTGTTCTTAGGAGGATATACCCTATTTAAAGGGATATCACAAATCGAGTTCAGTTTCAGCAACCGGCTTCAACTGGCAATCATATCCATAATCCTCGTTTCCTTCCTGGTCCTGGGTATGATCACCCGGGCCAATATCATTCACCTGTATAACGATAAAAACAGGGATAACCTGAGCGAAAAAGCATTTTCGGTACTGACAGAGCTGGAACATAAGATTGGATCTGAAAAAGCCATTACAGAAGACCTGAAAGAATATATCGCCGAAATATTGCATAAGTTTTCCATGATTTTTTATTCCGATATCAATCTGTATGATGTAAACGGCAAACTGATCGCTTCATCGCGTCCCGAGATCTTTGATGAAGAACTGCTGTCGGATAAAATGAACAGCCTGGCCTATTTCAGGATGACATCAGGGCAAAGCCTCCTCTTTATCCAGAATGAAAAAATCGGCCGACAGGAATATCTTTCCGCATATATCCCCTTTCGGAATACAGATGATGATATTATCGCTTTTGTCAACCTCCCCTATTTTGCCAAGCAAACCGAGCTGCAAAAAGAAATTGGTGATTTCCTCGCGGCTTACATAAATGTTTATGTCCTTCTTATTGTTGTCGCCATCATGGTCACCATTCTCGTGTCGAGGTTTATCACAAGGCCTTTGCAAATGATCAGAGAAAAAATGGCCAGGATAGGATTGGGAAAATCAAACGAAAAACTGTACCTAAAAAGAAGGGATGAGATCGGCGATTTGGTGGAGGAGTATAACCGGATGATCGATGAACTGGCCCTGAGTGCCGATAAACTGGCAAGATCGGAGCGGGAAAGCGCCTGGCGTGAAATGGCAAAACAGGTAGCCCACGAGATCAAAAATCCGCTCACCCCGATGAAGTTGAGCGTTCAGTACCTGCAAAAAGCCTGGGAAAGAAAGGATCCCGACTGGGAAAAGCACCTCCACCGGTTTACCCGAACCATCGTTGAACAAATAGATACCCTTTCGGAAATCGCATCGGAATTCTCGGATTTTGCTAAAATGCCGGCGCCTGTCATGGAAAAAATTGAGCTCACCGGCGTAATCCGTTCAGCGGCTGAATTATACTTTCACCATCAGAATATCCGGATTTCGATCCGGCAGCAAAAACCCGCATATTTTGTCAAGGGCGACGACAAGCAGCTCTTGAGGGCATTCAATAATCTGATACAGAACGCGGTACAGGCAATAGGGCCCGGACCTGAGGGCCAGATCGATATCTCATTGTCGGAGGAAGGGAGCAATTATATTGTTGCGATCACCGATAACGGCTGCGGCATAACAGATGAACAGGCTAAGAAAATGTTTTCGCCCAGCTTTACAACGAAATCCAGTGGTATGGGGCTGGGGCTGGCCATGGTCAGAAGTATCCTGAACACCATGAACGGTTCCATAACTTTTGAGTCCACCCCGGGCACCGGCACTACTTTTACGCTGAAAATTCCGGCACTCCCCGAATAGCAGGCTATCAGGCCATCAGTTGGATCAGATTCTCATAGTCCTGATCCGAAAGCCTGAAATGATTTCCGCCTGCCCGGTTGGCTTTAAGCGTCCGGAAAATCTCCGCGCGGTTTTCAGGAGTATCCAGTCCGTACTGGCTTAATCGAACAGGTGATCCGATCCCGGTGAAAAATCTTTCGAATCCTTCAATGGTCTCTTCTGCAGTAGTAGTCCCGAAAAGATTCATCCCCAGGTGGGCGATCCTTTCCGGGGCCCTGTCGAGATGGAGTCTCATCCATGCCGGGTAAACCATAGATAAAGATGCCCCGTGCGGAACATCATATAAAACCGACAACACATGCCCGATGGAATGCACCCCCCAGTCCCCGTTTTTCCTCCCGTAAACTGTCAGGTTATTTAAAGCGCAGGTGGCTGCGTACATGATCTTTTCACGCAGCAGGTAGTTCCCTGTGTCGTGCATCAATTGAGGGCCGTATTCCATCGCTTCCCCGATAATCGAAAAAACAAACCGGTCGGAAAGCGTGGCCTCCCCTTCTCCGAAATAGGCCTCCAGGCAGTGCGCTATCAGGTCCGTTATCCCGAAGGATGTGTAATCGGATGGCACACTGAGCGTGTAAGCCGGATCCAGGAACGATTCCTTCGGATAGGTCAGCAGGTCGCCATAACCCAGCTTTTCTTTAGTCAGGTTGTTCTGAACGACGGCGAAACGGTTCATCTCGGTGCCGGTGGCAGCCAGCGTGAGTACAGCGAATAGCGGTATGGCACAGACCGGTTTTGACTTTCCCTTGATAAAATCCCAGCCACTGTGTAAAACGGGAATGGTGATGGAAATAATCTTGGCAGAATCGATAACGCTGCCTCCTCCCACGGCTAACACCACATCGACGCCCTTCTCTCTGCCCAGGCTTGCCGCCGCATCCACATCTTCAATAACAGGGTTAGGCCGGATGCCGGCGTATTCAAATACTTCAGCGCCTGCTTTGCCAAGCTGCGAAATAATTTCTTCGTAAATGCCATTTTTCCTGATCGAGCCTCCGCCATAAACCAGCAGCACTTTTTTTCCGTATTTTGAGATGGAGTCTCCCAGATCACTCACCACTCCCCTGCCAAAATGAAGCTTAACAGGATTGTACATAATGAATTTTTCCATGACAGTTGGTTTTGATTTGCTAAACTGTTGTTTGGCTCAATTGTTCAATTGTTCCATTGCCATATTATTCAATTGACCCAAATTCCAGAGTTCAGATAATAAATTCATGATATCATAAGATTATAAATCACAATATCAATAGTTCACAAGTTCATTAGTTCACAAAATAACAATATCCCAAATTCATAATATCATGATATCACAAAATCACAAGCTCATAAAATCATAATATCACAATATCGATCACTCCCTTTCGGCGATTACTCCGCTTCCAAGGCATATTTTCTTTTCCACATCATAAATAACCCCGAACTGCCCCGGCGCAACTCCCGCAATGCTTTTCACCGATTGAACAACATACCTCTCCCCTTCCTCTAATCCCCCAATCTCCAAATCCCCCAATCCCCCAATCCTCCTCATCGTTCCTTCGTTGAAATCCGGCTGGTGGCGGATTTTGAAGAAGACAGGCTGATGAACAGAATAATCGCGGTCGGGCGTTTCATTGATAAAAAGGAAATCATCCAGAAGGATTTCATGTTTATGCTGCGAAACAGGATCGTAGCCATTTGAGACGAAAATGATATTGGCAGGGATATCCTTTTTAACGACGAACCACGGTCCCTGGCTAAGCCCCAGTCCTTTTCGCTGGCCGATGGTATGAAACCAGTAGCCTTTGTGTTTTCCGAGGATTTTCCCGGTCTCCAGCTCCACGATATCCCCTTCTTTTTCACCGGTATAACGCCGGATGAATTCGTTATAGTTGACCTTTCCCAGGAAGCATATCCCCTGGCTGTCGGGCCGGCCGGCGCTGGGCAGTTTCAGCCTTTCAGCCATCGCCCTCACCTCCTCTTTTTCGAACCCTCCTACCGGGAACATGGCTTTTGAAAGCTGAGGATAGGTTATTCTCCCCAGGAAATAGGTCTGGTCTTTCCGCCGGTCTTTGGAGGTCCCGAGGAAAAACTGCCGCTCTTTTTCCAAATCCTGTGCATAGTGTCCCGTCGCGATTTTATCAAAGTCCTTCCCGAATTTATCCTCGAAGCTGCCGAACTTGATGAAGCGGTTGCACATCACATCCGGGTTCGGCGTCAGCCCCTTGCTGACAGACTCGATCGTGTAATTCACCACCCGGTTCCAGTACTCTTCGTGCAGGTTGGCGATTTCGAAGCGGCAGCCGTATTTTTTTGCGATAAACGTAGTGATCTCAATGTCTTCTTCCGACGGGCAGTCCATAAATCCCGGCTCATTCTCCATCCCGATCTGGATATAGAAAATAACCGGATCATAGCCCTGCTCTTTAAGCAAAGGAACGATCACGGAGCTGTCGACTCCACCGGAAACGAGGGCGGCGATTTGCATGGGGCAAAGGTAGGGAAAATCAGGGAGATCCCTCACTTCGTTCGGGATGACGTATCATCCCGAACAGAGCGAAGGAACTTAAAGAAGTTGTCAGATCAACCCTTTCGCGTGTTTTTCCCCAATCACCTTCAGCATATCGACCGTCATGTTGTCGAGCTTCCATTTCGGGTTCCAGCCCCACTCGGCGCGGGCGCAGCTGTCGTCCATGCTGTTCGGCCATGAATCGGCGATAGCTTTCTTCATCGGATCAACATTATAGTTCATCACGAAATCGGGAATATGCTTTTTGATCTCGCCGGCGATGATCTCCGGATCGAAGCTCATAGCGCTGACGTTGAACGCATTGCGGTGCTTCAGCTTTGACGGATCGGCTTCCATCAGGTCAATAGCTGCATCAAGCGCATCGGGCATGTACATCATGTCGAGGAAGGTGCCGGCCGGAAGCGGGCAGGTGAATTTCTTCTCCTTGATGGCAGCGTAATAGATCTCAACGGCGTAGTCGGTAGTTCCGCCGCCGGGGAGGGTTACGTTGGAGATAATGCCGGGATAGCGGAGGCCGCGGGCATCGACGCCGAATTTCTTGAAGTAATAGTCGCTGAGCAGCTCGCCGGTCACTTTCGTCACACCGTACATGGTACTGGGGCGCTGGATGGTATCCTGCGGGGTGTTATCCTGCGGGGTGGAGGGGCCGAAAGCGCCGATGGAGCTCGGGAAGAAGATGGCGCAGTTGTTTTCACGGGCCACTTCGAGGCAGTTAAATACACCGCCGACACCCACATTCCATGCCATGGTAGGGTTGCCTTCCGCTACAGCGGATAAGAGGGCGGCAAGGTTGTAAATAGTATCGATCTTATATTTTTTCACGACTTCGGCCATTTTCGCAGCGTCGGTCGCATCCACCATTTCCAGCGGGCCGGATTCTGCTAATTCTTTGGGGGGCATGGTTTTACGATAGCCGGCGACGACATGCGAAGCGCCATAAACTTCCCTTAAACGCATGGTCAGTTCCGATCCGATCTGACCCACAGAGCCGATAACGAGTATGTTTTTCATTTTGATCTAGTTTTTGTGAAATAATTAACAATTTGCGGCAAAAGTAAGAAAATTGTGATATGTGGTAATTTGAATTAAATTTATTGCTTTAAACGATGATCCCGGTTATGAATATCCGATTCACCGAAATAACAGAAGCCGATTTTGCGGTCATAAAGGGAATCTATGATTATTATATTCTGAATTCGACCTCGACCTATTACACAGAACTGATTTCGATCGATGAGCTGAAACAGTTCATTCCACTGAATAGCCAGAGATATAAATCGTACATGATCGAAGCCGGTGGGGAATGCTGCGGATTCTGTTACCTTTCGCAGTATAAGAAGAGGCAGGCTTACGACAGGACCGCCGAAATCTCACTTTATTTGAAAAACGGATATACGGGAAGAGGAATCGGGAGAATAGCATTGGATTACCTGGAAGAAATTGCCCGGGAGAAAGGGATACACGTTTTGCTTGCCATCATTTCCGGAGATAATATAGCGAGTATAAAGTTGTTTGAAAGAGCCGGATATGAAAAGTGCGGCCACCTGAAACAGATCGGGGAGAAGTTCCACCGGGTGCTGGATGTGTTGTTCTACCAGCGATTCCTGTGACAATAAACCGGTGTATATGCGATAAGACCGATCAGTTCATGCTAGAACCTGTACCCCAGGCCGTATTGGAACATGGGCTCATAAACATTTCCCGCGCGGTTTGGCCTGAAATTGTAATTGGCCCCGACCTGGATATCGAAGTACAAATGCCGGTTGAGCAGCCGTTGCCACCCTGTTGCCAGGTAAAGCCGGGGGCCGGTTTCTTTGATCATTTCATCATACTGGCCATCGGTCACGCAATAACCTCCTCCTGCAGCCAGGTAGTTGGCCGACAACCCGTTACCCGACAGGCCGTTGAGGATGCTTTTCTTCAGGTTATAGTAATATCTTCCCTCTAAGCTTACTTCGCCAATCCAGTACCGGTCGGTCAATACTTTGTCCGCCTCACTGAACTCAGCATAGCCCAAAGTCCCACCGATTGAGGCATTCAGTGAAAATGACGATGTTCCGAGCTTGTGCTCCAATGCAACCTGCGGAGAAAGTTCCACCCATTTTTGATCCATGAAAATGCCGAGATTGACCAGGTCGGTCAGGTTCGTTTTGACAATGAACCGGTCGGCTTCATAGCATCTCAGGAACGGGCACAGCCTTTCCCTGTCCATTGCCTGCCTGTCTTTCGAAAAGCCCAGCCCCATCTCCACAAAAGTATTCAGAACCAGGGAAGGGGAGAAGCCGTTGCCCGCTGCATCCATCATCCCCGCTTTGATGCCCATGTCGATATGCCCGTACTTCAGGTAACGGCGCTGCATCCCCCATTTGGCGTAGTACGAAACATACCGGCGGTCGACCGGCGATTCCACCTGGTTATAATTCAGCAACCAGGTGTATGACACACCCATGGCGAGATAGTTGTCCGACAGGCTGGAGGCCGCATTTCCATCTTTCATCCGCTTGCTCAACCGGTAATACCAGCGGGGTTCAATGGAAAAATTCAACGGCAGAAAATACATATGATCGCCAGGCATGTTCATGTTGACATGATCAATGGAAGCATTAGCCGTCAAACTTTTATAAATCCTGTGTTCAAATGATATTTTGAACGGATTCATGTTCACATATTCATTTTTCACCACCAGGTCGGCCTTTAACAGCCACCGGGTATCTTCATGCATCATGAAAGCGTATTCCATGGAATTAATATAATTTACTGGGCTGTCATTTTCTTCCTGGGCGAAAGTCTTACCCGGTTTCAACCCCAGGAGTGACAGGAGAATAATGATCAGGTACAGGGGAAGGACAGGCTTATTTCGGTGAAATGACGGCATTGTTAAATTGTTAAATTGTTAAATTGTTATTGTGTTCGATTGTTCGATTGTTCAATTGTTCGATTGTTCGATTGTTCGATTGTTCAATTGTTCGATTGTTCAATTGTTCGATTGTTCGATTGTTAAGGAGCAGTTTTTCAGGATAACAGATATTTCGGGGCCGGAATTTTGCCCCTTGATTTGTCCCGTGATCTTTCCTTTCTCTTTTTTATCATAAATGATGATCATTTCTTCTGGTTTGATAATCTCAGAATCCGTTAATTCGAAGTTAAAGCCGTATTGATAAAGAGCATTCAGACGGAGAACGATCTGTGAATGGGTGGAAGTAATTCGGGTATGGCCCATGGAGCCATTTATGGTAACATCTCCAAAGACCGAATTCACCGTAGTATTCCCATTCAGGTCTGACAAAAGCACCGGCCCGTATTCGTTGTTTAGGGTCACTTCTGAATTTAAACCGCTGATTTCGGTCTTTCCGAAATAGTTATGGAGACTGACCGGGCAATCGGCCGGGACGGTGATCCGGAGGATGACTTTCAAGGCCGACTCGGGCCGGGCCTGGTTCCGCGAGAGTTCGATGTAATTTCTGACAAAGCAGGTGTTGTCTTTCACTTCAACCAGCCATTTCATCTTTTCAAGGTCGGCTTCTGCGACTGTCCGTTCTTCATGTTTGGAAATAATAGTCATGCTGATCCCGATATCCTGATGAAAGCCTGAAGAGCAGTATATTTCAGCATTATCCCCATTGACGACCAGACTCATCCCCTCTTTCCAGGCGATCGTTTTATTGATTTCCCTGGAAACAACCTGCACCCTGACTTGCGGAAATGAGTTTCCAGCCAGGATGAAGAAAAAGAGCATGTATAGAATTCCTCGTTTCATCTCAATTGGAAATAGCGATCAATTTGCCCAGGATTTCTTCCCGTTCCAGGTCGATACGGATCAGCAGGGCTTCGAGATCTTTGCCCGATTCATATTTATTCAGGCGGTTTATAATGGTTTTCTTTGAATTATCAAGAAAAGCAAGCTCCTTTTTTAAGCCGAGAAATTCATCAGACTGGCAGATTTCGGGCTTTTTCCGGCATTTATTGTCAATGACGTGGTAAGACAGGGAATCATCACTTGTGTTATTGCGGATATCGGCCATCACGACCCATTCCTCTGAATAATGGGTCCTGATTTCCCTGTCGCCCGTCACACTGAAAATGATAACGAAAGGAATGACAATTGCCGCGACCGCAGCGGTCCATTTCAGGATGGCAATACTCCGTTTTTCCCCTTTACCCCGATCTTTTAAGGCAAGCCGGCGGGCGATATGATCCCAGACAGAATCGGGCGGAGAATAGACGGTCAGTTTACGAAAACCCAGGGCTCTATCCCCTTCTCCCGTAATCTTTACAAAAGCATTCCAAACCTCTTCGGGAGGATCGTAAACCTTCATCCGGCCCAGCGCTTTCTTCAATATGTCGTGGTTCTTTTCCATCTAATTGCCACGAAGTTTCTGAATTAGCATCCGCTTGGCTTTAAACAACTGTGTTTTCGATGTATTGACCGATATTCCCATCATTTCGGCTATCTCAGTATGTTTAAAACCTTCGATTTCGTAAAGTGTAAAAACGGAACGATAACCGTCAGGCAGACCATGGATAGCCTGTTCAAGCAACTGGACATCAATTTCCCCGCCCCAGTCGATAGTTTCAGGTCCCTCATTTTCCGTAAGGTCGCTAAAGACAATCCTTTCGCGGATTTTTTTAAGGGCAGTCCGGGCCATGATCGTATGGATCCAGGTCGACAGCCTGGAATTTCCCCGGAATGAATCCAGGTTTTCAAAAACATAGATAAATCCATCCTGGAGAACATCCCCGGCGTCTTCAAAACTGTTCGTGATCCTGTAAGCGAGTGTAAACATCCTGGATTTGTATTGATCGTAAAGGGCTTTCTGAGCTTTCCTGTCATTTTTCAGGCATCCTGCAATTATTTCTTCTTCAGTCAGAAAGTCCATTTCCGGGTATTTACATGATTAGTGTTAAAAACAGGTCTTATGGTTGCCTGGCAGTATTAAATTTGTAAAAAATTCAACCCACTAATTTAATCCCAAAATGAATAATAAAATTTATCCTTGTTTATGGTATGACAGCAAAGCGAATAAAGCTGCGGTTCTTTATCGCGAAGCTTTTGAAGATGTGGTCATTCTGGAAGAAAATCCGATCGTCATTACTCTTGAAATTTTCGGCCAGAAGTTCATGTTGCTCAATGGAGGACCGATGTACCAGCCAAATCCGTCGATTTCATTCATGGTTACCTGTAAGACAACTGAGGAGGTAGATCATGCCTGGGAGAAGCTGATCGTGGAGGGAAAGCCTATGATGCCGCTGGATGCCTATCCCTGGAGCCGGCGTTACGGGTGGGTGCAGGACCGCTTTGGGATAAGCTGGCAGTTGTATCTTGGCAATCCGAAAGATACCGGGCAAAAGATCTGTCCTACCCTCATGTTTACGCATCAGCAGTTTGGAAAGGCAGAAGAAGCCATCCGTTTTTACACAGCTCTTTTCCCAAACTCTTCTGTCGGAGGGCTTTTAAAATATTCGGCCAATGATGATGATGAAGAAGGAAAAGTTAAACATGCCCAATTCACTTTGGATGGTTTTGGTATGATGGCCATGGACAGCTCTTTTGATCACCCTTTCCGGTTCAGTGAAGGAGTATCCATTGCGGTGGATTGTGATACACAGGATGAAATTGATCACTACTGGAATAAGCTGACCGGCGATGGCGGAGAAGAGAGCATGTGCGGATGGCTGAAAGACAAATACGGTGTTTCGTGGCAAATCGTACCTTCAATTCTTCCCGCATTAATGGCAGATCCGGAAAAATCACAGAAAGTGATCAATGCTTTCCTGAAAATGAGGAAATTTGATCTTGCAACCCTTCTTGCTATTTAATTTACAAATGTCAAACACCTAATCACTAAACACTTACTAAATCCAACAAAGTACTTTCCATGCCCCGGACCATAGCCATCATCGCCCCGTTCATCGATACCCGCCAGTTCAATATGGATTTTACCCTGCGGCTGGCGAGAGATAACAGGGAACTTACCCTGGCGACGTTTTACAACTGGGCCGGCAATGGATTTTCCGGCGTTGATCTGCCCCGCGGTATCGATTACGGCGAAGATATCCCGGCCGCCGGGTTTTACCTCCAGGGGATACTCCATGCCCATGGCTATGAGACCATCCTGACCAACAAATATGATGATTTAACATTGGAAGCGCTGGCCCGGAAAGAGATCTTCGCCGTCTGTATTTCGACGACGATGATCATCACGACCGATTCGCTGGTAGCGTTGTGTGCGTCGGTTAAGAGAGCCATGCCCGGCGTCCCGGTCATCGCCGGCGGGGTTAACATCTGGAAGAATTATTTCCAGTATGAACGTCACCTGTCGTCGCCGGAAGATTTTCCTTTGCACAGCGAGATGCTGTTTCATCCTTCCAATTCCGCAATAAAAGCGGATGTCCTGGTCGTGGCGCAGCATGGGATCGGATCGTTGATGAGGGTGCTGGAGGTGATTGAGAGTGAGGGTTTTAAGGGTTTTAAAGGTGGTAAGGGAGGTAAGGGATTTGAGGATTGGGGGATTGGAGGATTATCAAATGTTCCGAATTTGTGCTTGCCAGGGGAGGATGGCTTTGTTTTTACCGGCATGGTGGAAGAAAAGGTCGATTACGATGAAGATTTCACAAGATGGGATTTGATTTCGGAGATGCCGGAAAAAATACCGCTCCGGACATCGATCGGATGCCCATACCGTTGCCGGTTCTGTGATTTCTGCAGCCTTTTCCCGAAAATATTCCTGCGCTCTCCGGAGAGCCTCTGCAAGGAGCTGAGCATGGTCAAATCCCGGACCGGGAGCACTCCCGCCATGATCCATGTGACCGACGATAATGTGTTCATCACCCGGAAAAGATTGTTCGAAATCTGCGGAACACTTTCAAAATCGGGACTTAACCACTGGGCGGGTTTTATGCGCGGAGGGGAATATTCGGAAGATGAGATGAAAGCGATCCTCGATTCGGGACTGATGATGGGAAAGATGGGGGTTGAATCGGGCGACCAGGGTCAGCTCGACCGGATGAACAAAAAGCAGAAAATTGACAGGGTGAAAAGAGGGATCGAGCAGTTCGATGCGCAGGGGATAGGGGTACTGATGACCTTTGTCGTCGGCTTCCCGGGCGAAACGGAAGAGACGTTGCGCAATACCATCGATTTCATGAATAACCTGGCCCTGACTCACCTGGGCGTCAGCTACCAGGTTTACCCCTTGCTGATATTCAACCTAAGCGAACTGGCAGAACCTGCGATCCGGAAAAAATGGAAGATCGAAGGATTTATGGATCAATGGTCGCATTATTCGATGAATTCGGAACAGGCGGACAACGCCTGCCGGGAAGTCTTCCGGTCAGTTACCAATGTCCCGTACAACTATTCGGAAGAGAGCAATTTTTTCAACCGGGGGATGTTTGATCCGGATACCAGGCGGAAGCTGTTTCACTTACGGCAACAACTGACCGTACATTTGTTGGATCGGGAGAATATGATGGATAATGAACACATTATCAAAGAAATGGCAAGGCTGATGGAACTGCCGGCGGAGGAGACAGGAATGGTATTCACCGATGAAATCGTAATTCCCGGCTCAAAATGAAACTTTATTTTCTGATACAGTTTAAAATGCTCAACAGGCACCTGGCGGCTTTCGGGATCCATCCCGTTATTGGCTGCGTGCTGATCCTGGCAGCTTTTACTGGCTCATCGGTCCTCATCTTTGAAAAAACAGCTTTCGCCGAATATCTTTACCTGGCCGCAAGCCTCAGTTTTCTTGCCAGATTAAGCGATCCGGCCCGGAACCAGTTCCTGAGAAGCTGTTTCGGGAAAAAGGATTACCGGGTGGTCAGGATGCTTGAAAATGTCATCGTCGCCGCTCCGTTTGCCGCTTTTCTCGTAATCGAAAAATATTATTTTCATGCCCTTGCCGCGTTGTTCCTTGCCGGTTTTATGTCGTTGACCATTGTTGGCAACCGGTCCGGCTTTACCATTCCAACCCCCTTCGGGAAGCGGCCATTTGAATTTACCGTGGGATTCCGGAACTCATTTCCGGTGATTGTCCTGGCCTGGTTTCTTACGGTCATGGCGGTGATCTCCGGCAACTTCAACCTTGGCATTGCATCGCTGATATTGGTTTTCCTTGTTTGTTTCAGCTATTACCTCAATCCTGAAAATGAATTCTATGTCTGGATTTTCAATAGTCGTCCCGGTATTTTCCTGTTCGGGAAAATAAAAACAGCCCTGGTTTACGCGACATTCCTGACCCTTCCGGTAAGCCTGGTCCTGTCGGTCTTTTATTCCGATAAGATATTGATAATCGGAGCATTCCAGCTTCTTGGCTATATTTACCTTGGCGCCGTGGTCCTGGCTAAATATTCGTCATATCCGCACCCGATGAATTTACCGCAGTTCATCATCCTGGTCGTATCGGTCTGGTTTCCGCCTTTGCTTCTCGCCGTCATTCCGTTTTTCTACAGGAAGTCGTCGATCCGGCTTAAAACCCTTCTTGCATGATAGAGATAAAGAATTTAAATAAGTATTATGGCGATCATCATGTCGTAAAAAATGCCCGAATGGTATTCGAAAAGGGTTGTGTTTACGGATTGGTAGGGGAGAACGGTGCGGGGAAAACCACGTTGTTCAAATGTATTGCCGGATTGGAAAAGCATGATGGTGAGATTATTACGGATTACGGCCATCTTAAAGACCACCTGGGCTATCTCCCTACGGAACCCTATTTCTTCCAGAAAATCACCGGGATGGAATACATCCGGTTATTGTGCAATGCCAGGCGAATAAAGGCGGAAAACATTCATGAAAAAAATATATTCGATCTCCCGTTGAATCAATATGCTTCGACCTATTCCACGGGGATGAAGAAGAAGCTGGCGCTGCTGGCGATCCTGATGCAGGAAAATGAGGTATTTATTCTCGACGAACCATTCAACGGTGTTGATATTCAGAGCAATATCCTGATTGCCGATATTATCCTCAGGATGAAAGAACTGGGAAAAACCGTCATTATATCCTCGCATATTTTCTCCACATTAAGTGAAACCTGCGACGAAATCTTCCTGATGAAAGAGGGAGCGATCATCCGGCGGGTTTTAAAGGCGGATTTCCCGGCACTGGAATATGAAATGAAGCAGATCCTGGTAGGGGACAGGATTGAAAAACTGGGGCTGAAGTAGTATTCTAATAAGGTTTTTCAAACTCATACAGGAATTCTCTGAATTTATTCAGTGCTATTAAAGCCTGCCCTACAGGTTCCGGTCCGCGGGTCCATTCATCTTCACCATCAGGCCCTTCCGGGGCAGAAAAGATGATTCGGTCATACTCTTTTCTGCCTTGCGGGCTCAGGGCCCCGGTAATTTCCAGAGCCGCCGAATAAGCACGGATCCTAATGTCTTCGATCTCATCTTTGTTCCTGAAAAGAAGCATTTTATAAACTTCTGACGATATAAATCCTGCTATTTCGTCTTTCTTTTTAAACTGCCTGATCCGTTCCGGATCGACAGCCGTCATGAATACCGATGCGGTCTTCAGGTTGTTCCCGAGCCGAATCCGGAGCCGGCTGACCAGTTCCGGCCATAAACCGGGATAGATCTCAATAATGACCCCTGTATGATTGCCGAGAAGATTTGCGATGGCATTCAGGTCGAAGGCCTGGAGCATATTCCTTACCGGTCCTTTCAGAAAATCTTTGCCGGGCAGCGCTTCGATGTATTCTCGGCTACGGAAGAAATAATCTTCACCTTCAATTTCTTCGGGCCGGGGCGCCCGTGAGGTATAGCGCAACACTTTGGGGAGCGTGATGCCATATTTCGGCAGGGCGTTGACCAGCCTGGTTTTGCCCGCGCAGGAATGGCCGGAGAGACGGATCAACAACATCTTATTGTGAAAACATTTAATTTTACTTTGTCATTCTTTTTCAAACATACAAAAATCAATGATCCGGAAATATCTTTTGCAGCAATATCCATACGAGGAGAACAAATGGAAGATCATCCTTCCGATCTCCATTTTCATTCTGTTCTTTATGCCCGTTTTTCAGCCATTCGGGCTGAGTGAGTTCCAGTCGCCCGACAAATTGCTGATCCTGGCCGGATATGGCCTGGTGACCTTTATCATTCTCATGATCGACATGATTTTAATTCCGGTGGTATTTCCCAAAGTTTACTCGGAGGAAAAATGGACGGTCTTTAAAGAAATGCTGAACTTCCTGCTTATCCTCTTTACCATCGGGCTGGGAAACCTGGTCTATTCTCACTTTTATATCGGCTTCAGGCTTACTTTCCAGAATATTCTGATATTCCAGCTATTTACGGTTGCCATCGGGATCATCCCGGTGATTGCGATCGTCATGATCAAACAGAGCTATCTTAACCGGAAGAATGCGGTCAGCGCCGGAATGATCACATCCGGTTTGCATCCCCGGCCCGACGTGGAAACCCAATTCTCTGCACTGAAGATATTCTCCGAAGGGGGCAAAGAAGAACTGGAGATTTTATTTGATGACCTGGTCTTTATAAAATCGGAAGGGAATTATATTTCCACCGGATACATAAAAAAAGGGAAAATGGTCAGAACCCTGATCAGAAACACGATGAAATATGCCGAAGATCTGATAGCGCCTATCCCGGCTGCTTACAAATGCCACAGGTCATGGATCGTAAACCTCGATAAGATTGAAAAAGTTTCGGGCAATTCGCAGGGATTGAAGCTGACCCTGGCAGGTTTTGAAGAGCCGGTGCCGGTAGCCCGTAACCTCGCATCCGATTTCAAGCGGGTCATGGGCGAAAGACAGGCAACCTACTGAGGCATTTTCTCTCCCGGCTGATATACGGTCTTTTCCACTGAAAACCCGACGGGATCCAGTGTGTGAAGGAACCGGTAGATGGCTTTCATATCGTTGACCGACATCCGGGAATACATGTTCCAGGGCATCGGGCTCCCCTCGTGCAGGCGGCCGCCCTGGAAACGGTTTACAAACTGCTCTTCGCTCCAATCGGCAATAGCACCGGTTTTTTTGTCGGGTGTGAGGTTCGGTGAAACAAATCCGTAACCTTTAGAAAAAGCGGTAGGAGGAAAAATTCCGCCGCCGGCGAAATCGGGGTTCACCTGGTTCCCGGCCTGGTCGATCTTTATGTGGCACCCGAGGCAGTTGCCGACGCTCGTTGCCAGGTACTCTCCATAAACAGCGGTTGTATCCGGACGGATGGATGCCGGCGGGGTGGATTTCGGCCCCTGTGGTTTAAGCAAACCAAAAGCAATGACAGCTTTGGCGACGAACCCATAATCGGAAGGTGCAACTTGATTTTTAACCGGTTCCTGTGAGCGAAGGAAAGAGATGACAGCCGTCAGGTCTTCGTCGCTCAATCCCTGGAAAACCATGAAAGGAGGAAGAAGTTTACCGTCGTGTTTTACGCAGTAGCGGATGGCCCGGGCCAGTTCGCCATCGGTCATCCTGCCGATCCCTGTCTCCGGATCGGGGGTGAGATTGGGGGCGCGGAAAGTGCCAAAACCGGCTATTTCCTCATCCCATCCGCCGATGAGCGGCATCTCGAGGCCGTTTTCCACCTCCCTGACTTTATCGGCCGGCACATGGCAGGCGGCGCAGTGCGACCAGCCATAGGCCAGGTATTTACCCCTTTCGATCATCGCCGGGTCGTTACTGGCTGTGATGTCGGGGTAGGGGGCATCAAAGGTTTTATTCCATGTGAGCTGGATGTAACCCACGGCAATGACAATGATAATGACAATAACAAGGACGAACCAAAGAAAGATTTTTAGCAGCTTTTTCATAATGGTGAATATTTATTGGGATACCAAAAATATTATGCAATATGTTGCATATGTGTTAATGAAATGTTAAATAATTCATTTTGAGATTTATAGATCCTTTGCTTCGCTCCGGATGACGAATACCCTCCTTTTCAAATGCTTGTTATTCGTCATTCCGATCCGCCGGAAGGCGGAGAGGAATCTTTCTGATATTAAAAAAAATTATCTTTGCACCACTTTGTTAATTCTTTAACACTAAAACTTTAAAATATAGGATTATGTACGGAAAATTGCAGGATTGGCTGAAGAATGAACTGAAAAGCATTGAAGAAGCCGGTTTGTTTAAAAAAGAGCGGATCATTGTCACTCCCCAGGGAGCTGAAATCAAGGTCAGTGGAGGCCAGGAAGTATTGAATTTCTGTGCCAACAATTACCTGGGCCTGTCGAACCACCCGAAACTGGTGAAGGCAGCAAAGGAAACCCTTGACTCCCATGGATTCGGTATGTCGTCTGTACGTTTCATCTGTGGAACCCAGGACATTCACAAAATTCTCGAAAAGAAGATCGCTGAGTTTTTTGGCACCGAGGATACAATTCTTTATGCAGCCTGTTTTGATGCCAATGGCGGGGTTTTCGAACCTTTGTTCGGCGAAGAGGATGCTATTATTTCCGATTCCCTCAACCATGCCTCCATTATCGATGGCGTTCGTCTTTGCAAAGCCCAGCGGTTCCGTTACAATAATGCCGACATGGCCGACCTGGAAGAGAAACTGATCGAAGCCTCAAAAACCGCCAGGTTCAAGATCATTGTTACCGACGGGGTGTTTTCCATGGACGGCAACGTGGCTCCAATGGACAAGATCAACGAGCTGGCCAAGAAATACGACGCCCTGATCATGGTCGACGAATGTCATTCAGCGGGCGTGGTAGGCAAAACCGGAAGAGGTGTAACCGAATTGTTCAATATTCGCGGTGAGGTGGATATCATCACCGGGACACTCGGAAAAGCTTTTGGCGGTGGCATCGGCGGTTTTACCACCGGGCGCAGGGAGATCATCGAACTGCTCAGGCAGCGCTCCCGTCCGTATCTTTTCTCGAACTCACTGATCCCGGCCGCTGTCGGCGCAGGCATAGCCATGTTCGACATGATGGCCGAAACCAATGAATTACAGGATAAGCTGCACGCCAATACCGACTATTTCCTGGAAAAGATGAAAGCCGCCGGTTTTGATATCAAACCGACCAAATCCGCTATCTGCGCGGTGATGCTCTACGATGCCAAGCTTTCGCAGGTTATGGCCGAAAAGCTCCTGGCCGAGGGGATTTATGTCATTGGTTTCTATTACCCGGTCGTGGCTAAAGGCCTGGCTCGTATCCGTGTACAGATATCTGCCGCTCACGAACGCCACCACCTGGATAAATGCATTGATGCATTCACCAAAGTCGGCAAAGAGCTGGGTGTGATCAAATAGTTCAAAGTTCAAAGTGAAGGAATAGGATTCTTTTCTGTTTGAACTTTATGCTGAGGTTGTCTCAAAAGGCTATTATTTAACCACAAAGGCCGCACAAAGTAAATCACGAAGGCGCACTAAGTATCAGATTATCAAATAATAGACTTTGTGTTCCTTTGTGAAATCCTTGGTGTTCCTTTGTGGTTTATTACTTTTGATACAGCCTCTGTTATTTTGTTTTGTGCGGAGAGCTTAAATTAATTATATTGCACTCGCATTTATACCAATTGGCTTTTCTGACCAAACCGGAGCATGAAAGTTTTAACGAGTCTGATTTTTCTTCTCTTCCTGCTTCCGGGTTCAATTTATGGACAGGGGAGTTCCAAAGCAGCCTATATTATTTCCAACGACGCAGATACGCTGTTTGGGGCAGGGAATATGGGCCCTGAACAGGATTTCTGCCTGTTCAGAGAAATCGGATCAGATGATGCCCGGGTTTACAATCCCGATGAGATTTCTGCCTTCAGGTATATCAATGGGAAGTATTATGTTTCGAAACAAATTAAAAATAAGTCAGGAGAGGTTAAATGGTGTTTTTTAGAGTTTTTGGTCGATGGAGAAATTGACCTTTTCAGAATAAGAAATGCTCACCGGTACTTCATCAAAAGAGATAATCAGGATTTACTGGAACTTGACGACAGGAATACTGAAGTCGTCAATAGTGACGGGCGTTACTACCTGAAGAAAAACAGGACTTTTAATGGTTTGATGAGGTATTACATGTCGGATGCCCCCGCGATCTTCCCTGAAATCGATAAAATAGAAGACATTACGCAAAAAAGCATGGTCAAAATTGCTATTGACTACCACAATATCGTATGTAAGGATGCAGAGTGTATAAACTACACAAAAAGTATTTCAAAGTTCATTGTTTCATGGAAACTTGAGGCCGTTTCGGGCGCCACTTACCATAATGCCTATTATTCTCCTTATTACGGACTGCAGGTTCACCTGGGAAGAAAAGAGAATATTGAACATATGTTCCTGAAGACCGGTCTAATTTATTCCGACAAGATATATTGGGCTAAAGATAACACATCTTCCGGGGAGAGGCAGTATAAGATCAGGATACCCCTTTCCTTTCAATATGTATTTTGCAAGGGTGTGGTGCGACCAACTGTAGCCATAGGCTGGCCCTCCGGCTTTTTAATCAACCTGTCGGTCCAGGCCGGAGTGTTGTTGTCCATTTCAAAGCAATTTGAGATTGCGTTGAATGGTTCTGTGGATGGACTGCATAACCTGATGCTGGATAGAAACCAGGAATACTTCAACAATGACCTGGCCCATACGTTCAGCTTTGGGGTTATTTACAACTTTTCTGCTAATAAAGAGTAGGAAAAGAGGCTGCTCAATCCATTGAGGCAGCCTCTTCTATCATCATCAGATCTTCTTCCCGATATAAAATACGTAGCCGTAAAACGCTTTGTACTTAAAATATAATTGGGTTTCATGCAGTTCTGAGGCGATGAATTCTTCAGCGGTTTTATTGCCGGCATACTTCTGAAGGAATATTTCACGTGCCTTAACCAACGGGGCATAGAAATTTTCTATCCAGCAGTTTTCAGGAAGAACAATGGTTGCAACCGGGACATAGCCGGCATTTTGCATCTGCAAGACCTTATTTGGGATCGTATCAATCTCAGGATAAGCATCTTTCCAAAATTCTTCGATTTCGGCAGGCCGTTCGGGAGTAAACCACGAAGCCTCTGAAACGGCAAGGAAGCCGCCGGGTTTCAGGAATTTGCGCCACTCGTTGATCCCTCTTTCAAATCCGATATTGTAAATGGCGCCTTCCGACCAGATCAGGTCCAGTTCTTCAGGCTGAAAGGGCAGGTTGTCCATCGATCCCACGATGCCTTTAACCCTGTGCTGAAGATTCAGGTTGCCTGCATTTTGATTAAACAGGTCGATAAACTTTTGAAAAAGGTCGATTCCGGTGATCTTTCCGGGAACATTCCGGGCCATTACCATGGTTTGTCCGCCGGTTCCGCAACCGAGGTCGGCTATCTTGCTGTCAGCGGTGAGGTTATCGATGAAACTCAGCGCTTTAATGGTCATTTCAGGACTTCCGGGGCCCTGTCGTTCAACGCTTGAAAAATATTCGCAGATTAAATTAAAATCGAATTCGTGTATGGATTTCGGTTCGTTACTCATGATGTAAAATGTTTTAAAATGGATAAATAGAACAGAGGGCATGAAAATGCCCGTTTGAATGGAAGATATAATCTCCGGCAGAACACCGAAGATTATTTACCTCACCGAATCCGATTTACAGAATAACATCCAATGGTTTTAGTCCCGGCAAAGGTATGGAATTTTTGATGCGAATGATATATTATTAATCTTTCCTTAATACAACCTCATCACCCATAACAATTTCTTAACAATTGTAAAACAAAGTGTTAATCTGGTATCGTGACTTTTGCAAAAAATTTAACCGATACTGATATGAAAAAAATTCTCTTCTATTTTGTGATCTTCTCATCGTTAATCGCATTCTTAACTTCCTGCGATAAAGACGAAAACAACATGGCACCGGCTGTTACTGCCCCTGCCAATGCAAACGTTGAAATCAATGCAGCTATTGACCTGACCTTTAATTTTACGGCCGAAGCCGGGTTTAAATCCTCTGCTGTGACAGCAACCAACGGTACGGCTTCGGTAAAAACCGACGGTACTGCCGGAAGCACATCAGGCTCCGTTGTGGTGACATTCACCGCCGGCGCCAATGCAGGCGCAGGTTCTGTGGTACTTACCTTAACCGATAATGACGACCAGGCCGGTTCAGCGACGGCGGTTTTAAACGTCGTTGAAGAAGAACTGATTATCTCCGTTCCCGGAAACATCACTGAAAACACCACCTGGGAAACGGGTAAAGTATATATCCTGGAAAGCCGTATTGCCGTGGTTTCGGGGGCTACCCTGACCATTGAGCCGGGTGTTATCGTTAAAGGCCAGGCGGGTACCGGCGCTAACGCCACCGCTCTCCTGATTGCCCGCGGGGGCAAGATCATGGCCGAGGGCACTGCCGATGCACCCATTATTTTCACCTCCGTGGCCGATGAAATCGAACCGGGTATGATCGAAAGCCCGAACCTGGATCCGGTTCTCAACGGTTTGTGGGGTGGTTTGCTGATCCTCGGAAATGCGCCTATCTCCGCTGATGCCGCATCCATGCAGATCGAGGGTATTCCGCCGTCGGATCAGAACGGCCTTTACGGTGGCGACAATGCTGCCGACAATTCGGGTGTACTGCGTTACATCTCCATCCGCCACGGTGGCGCCAACATCGGCGAAGGCAACGAAATCAACGGCCTTACCCTGGGAGGCGTTGGCTCCGGAACCGTTATCGAAAACATCGAGATCGTATCAAACCAGGATGACGGCATCGAGTGGTTCGGCGGAACCGTTTCCGTTAAAAACGCGATCATCTGGAATACGGGCGACGACGCGGTTGATACCGACCAGGCCTGGGCCGGCACGCTCGATAATTTTATCGTCGTGAACCCGGGAGACGAGTGTATGGAACTTGACGGCCCGGAAGGTGCGCTTGACAATGCCGGCCATACCATTAAAAACGGAACCGTTTATGCCGGAAACGCCGAAGGATTGGTGGACCTGGATGAAAATACCCGTTGCACCATTACCGGTATTTACTTTTTCGGTGTAGCCGAAGGCCAGGATTTTGACCTGAACCCGGCAGTACTGACCTGTTCCAATCTTCAGGCTACACTGCCTGGAGGTGCTGTGGTCACCGATTATTTCAAAGGGGGCAGCGACGCTTACGTAACCATAGTGGCTGAAGGAGCCAATACCGTTGGCGCCGACGTTACCAAATTCCAGACATGGTCATGGGCGGCCGTTTCAGGAGCGCTCAATGGATTTTAATGACTTAAGAATAAAGTGGGCTTAACCCTTTAATCAATTTGTTTTAAACTTCGTGATCCTGCGTGACTCCTTCGTGAATCTTCGTGTAACGTATACTCATAAGTTACGCTGAGAAACATGAAGAAGGCACGGAGGGCCACGAAGATTGTTTATTTAATATCCTGTTACTTAATAATGATTAGAACACAAACTATGCGGGCAATAAAAGTATTCGCAGCGTTGGTTTTCCTGATTCTGGCCGCCTCTTTACAGGGCCAAAACGGGACGATCCGTGGAACCGTTTATGATGATGCCACCGGGGAATACCTGCCCGGTGTTACTATTTTTCTGGAAGGGACTACCCTCGGGACCCTCACCGATCTCGACGGGAAATTCAACCTGAGCGCCCCTGCGGGAAATTATGACCTGAGGGTTTCGTTCATATCCTATGAAGCCATGATCATCAAAGGTATCCGGGTAGAGGAAGGCGATGTAACGTTATTCGACAACTTACGGCTGAAAGAGGCGACCGTGGAATTGACCGAAGTGGTGATTGCGGCGCAGGGGATCAGAAATACCGAAAATGCCTTGCTCACCCTGAAGCGAAAATCGGCTAATGTGATCGATGGTATTTCAGCCACAGGATTTAAAAAGATCGGGGATTCGGATGCAGCGGCTTCCATGAAGAGGGTCACCGGGGTATCGGTTGAAGGAGGGAAATATGTGTATGTCCGCGGCCTGGGCGACAGGTATACGAAAACAATCCTGAACGGTGTCGATATTCCCGGGCTGGATCCCGACCGGAATACCATCCAGATGGACATTTTTCCTACCAATATCATTGATAACATCATCGTTCACAAATCCTTTTCAGCCGATCTGCCGGCCGATTTTACCGGCGGCGTGATCGACATTGCCATTAAAGACTTTCCTGAGGAACGAAAAGGCAGTATTGCCTTTGGGTTGGCTTATAATCCCGGCTTTCATTTCCGGAGCGATTATCTGACCTATGAAGGCGGAAAAACCGACTGGCTCGGGTATGACGACGGCACCCGTGCTATTCCGGCCACCGAAAATATTCCGCAATTTGTGGAGGCTTACCTTGATCCCAACGGGGATGCCGGATTACGGTACAAAGAGATTTTAGGCGGTTTTAATACTACCCTGGCTGCCAGGGAACAGACCAGTCTTATGGATTACAATATCGGCGCTACATACGGAAATCAGCATGTGGGAAATATTGTCACCCTGGGATATAACTTCTCGCTTTCCTATAAAAGCAATACGGAGATGTATAAAAACGCCGAATACGGCCGTTATGGCCTGACCGATTCCAACACCTTTGAGATGGATGTGCGTGAATACCAGAAAGGTAATTTCGGAGTAAGCAGTGTTTTGTGGAGCGGCATGGCCGGATTTGCCGTTAAAACGAAGGCTTCGAAATACAGGATCAACATCGTGCACCTCCAGAACGGCGAATCCAGGGCCGCTGTTTTTGAATACCAGGGCTCCGACCAGGGGAGTATCTTCGGGGGTTTCCAGCACAACCTGGAATACAGCCAGCGCTCGCTGACCAACCTTATCATCAGCGGGAAACATAACCTGGCCGGTTCTGAATGGGAAATCGAATGGAAACTGTCGCCGACATTATCCAAAATGTATGATCCCGATATCCGGTTTACACGGTATAAAGCTGACAACGGTAAATTTATCATCGGCACCGAAACCGGTTTCCCGGAGAGGATATGGCGCGACCTGGAGGAGATCAGCTATGCGGGGATTGTCAGCGTGACCCGGCAGTTCGACCTGTGGAAAAGAAATGCCCGGGTCATGTTCGGCGGAGCGTACACCTCCAAGGAGCGTGATTTTATCATCAGGAATTATGCGATCAATATCCGGAATGTGCCGCTGACCGGCGATCCCGATGAAATTTTCAGCCCGGAGAACCTATGGCCGTATAATGGAAACCTGAATTACGGAACAAGTTATGAAGCGGCTTTCTATCCGAATAATGCCAACCGGTTTAATTCGGGTGTTCGCAACATGGCCGGTTATGTTTCAGCGGAGGTCAGCCCTTTTAACCGGCTCAAAGCCATTATCGGCGTAAGGGTTGAAAACTATGTTCAGCGGTACACCGGCCAGAACCAGCAGGGCACCATCGTGCCGGATAATGAAAAAGTTCTGGATAACACTGGCTTTTTCCCTGCCCTGAACCTCATCTATGCTTTGAACGAGCAGCAAAACCTGCGCTTCAGCTATGCACGGACCATCGCCCGTCCTTCCTTCAAAGAGTTATCGTATGCCGAGATCTACGACCCGATCAGCGGCCGGACTTTTATCGGCGGACTTTTCCGGGATGCCGACGAGCAACTGGGGATCGAATACTGGGATGGAAACCTGGTTTCGACAGACATCGACAATATTGATCTTCGCTGGGAACTATACAAACCTAACGGGCAGATGGTGTCGGTCAGCGCTTTCTGCAAGATGTTCGACAACCCGATCGAGATCGTGCAATACGCCGTCCAGGCCGGCTCTTTCCAGCCGCGAAACGTGGGCGACGGGCAGGTTTTCGGCGCCGAGCTCGAATTCCGGTTCAACCTGATAAATATCAGCCAGGAGCTCAGGAATCTCTCTTTATCCTCAAACCTGACCTATACCCGGTCATTTATCCGGATGAGCAATGTCGAATTTCAATCGAGGGTGGATAATGCGCGGGTTGGTGAAACGGTCGGGGAGTACCGCGATATGGCCGGACAGGCGCCATATATCATTAACCTGGGATTGTCGTATGACGGTGGGGAAAAAGGGTTCTGGAACGGTTTCGAAGCCGGACTATTCTATAATGTCCAGGGGAAAACCCTTCAGTATGTCGGCATGGTTGACCGTCCCGACATCTATGCCCTTCCCTTTAATAGCCTGAATTTCAACAGCAACAAGAGCTTTGGGAAAAACAATAAATTCCAGGTGGGGATTAAAGCGGAAAATATACTGGCGGATTGGAAAGATGCGGTTTTCATTTCTTACATGGCTACCGATCAGTATTTTTCAAGGCTTTCGCAGGGGATTACTTTTCAGATACGGTTCAGTTATTCGTTTTTCTGATCTTTTCAGGACAGAATATTGCGGCATCATTTTTTCTTAATCATTAAAATCTTAAATTCGTTTAAATATCTAAAACATGTATAAACTCTTGATCAATTCTATTTTCGCTATGCTGATGGCCTCAGTAGTTTTCGGACAGGCTCAGCAGGGTGCCGACAAGCTTTATTATGATAAGGATGGCAGGCTTTTCACAGGCATTACCCGCGATTATTATCCTGATTCAGCCCTTCATGCCGAATTTGAAATCCAAAACGGCGTATTAAGCGGTATCAGCAAGGTTTATTTTAACAATGGAAAACTGGAGGAGATCAGGTCGTTCAGAGAGGGTATGATGCACGGCAAATGGGAAAAGTGGAATCAGCAGGAGGTCAAAATTGCCGAAGCCAATTACACGGATAACCTCAAGGATGGAAAATGGTATATCTGGGACGAGAATGGGACATTAAGATATGATATGACCTATATCAAAGGAGAAAAATCGGGTGTTTGGATGATGTACGATGAGAAGGGAAAGGTCATCTCACAAAAATCCTATTAACAAAACAGTTTATAATCCCCCTCAAACTTTACATATACCTAAAACTGGCTTAATGATTTCTTAACATTGAGGATTTACTTTTGCGGAGTAAAATCAAGAATCACAGCCATGAAAAAAGCCATTAATATTTTCGCGATCGTTGTTTTATCATCCTTTGGGATTGCCGCCTTTGCTGACAATAATCCCGATCTCACCCCCAAATCGGTTAAAATCACAGGACAGGTTGTAGACAAAGTAAACCAGGAAGTGCTGGCCGGGGCCCTGGTTAAGGTTGAGGGGACTGACATTGAGGTTTACACCGATTTTGACGGAAATTTTTCAATTGAAGGTATTGCGCCTGACAAATACACTTTAAAATGCTCCCTGATCTCTTATACGGAATGCGAGAAGGAAATTTGTATTGATACTGCCGGAGAGACCGTGGAAATAGAGCTTGAAAATTTCACTTCCAAATAGTCCGCGCGTTAATAATAGAAAAGAGGGTGTCGCTCATCGGCACCCTCTTTTTTTTATCCCTTCCTGAGTGTAAATGAAAAAGTAGAGCCGATCTTCGGGGAACTTCTGACGTTAACCGTTTGATCGTGGGCTTCGAGAATGTGTTTAACGATAGCCAGGCCCAGTCCGGTGCCTCCTTCCGTGCGTGAACGATGCTTATCGACCCTGTAAAAACGCTCAAACAACCTGGGTATATGCTGTTCTTCGATCCCAATTCCATTGTCGGAAACCTCTATCAGGTAATTATCGTCCATATCATAAAAACTGACCTTGGTGCGGCCCCCGTCACGCCCGTATTTTATGGAATTATCGACCAGATTGACCAATACCTGCCTGATCCTGTAGCGGTCGGCATAGACGAAAACCGGGTTGTTGTCATCATTTCCGAATAAGAAACTTATACCTCTGCTTTTTGCGCTGTCTTCGAGGAATTCAAAGACTTCGCGGGTTAAAGCCCTCATATCGAACTTTGATTTATCCATGTTGACTTCACCTGATTCCAGGCTGGAAATTATATCGAGGTCATCGACCAGTTCGATAAGACGGTTGATATTTTTTTCTGTTTTCTGCAGGTAATCCCTGTTGATCTCGGGATCGTCGATACCGCCTGAGATGAGGGTGGAGATATAGCCCTGCATATTCGAAATAGGCGTTTTCAGTTCATGCGATACATTGGCCAGGAACTCCCGCCTGTAGTTCTCTATATTCCTAAGCTGTTCGATTTCAGCAGTTTTGTTCTCAGCCCAGTCCATCACATCCTGGCTTACCTGCCCGATCATGTCCTCCCCAAGATTTGACCGCCATTCCAGTTTTTCCGTGCGCGACAATTTCAGTGAACGGATGATTTTATAAATGACTTTGATCTTCTGAAAAATGAAATTCTGGATAATATAACGGATAAAGAAATATGAAAATAGAAAGAGCAATGCATTGATAATAAAAAAGAAAGGCCAGCTGAAAGGGATCATATTCCCCATAATCCCGACCCCATATACCATGCTGATAAATAAAGAATTAGCAGCAGAGATAAGCAATGCAAGCCGGTTAGGATTGGTGAACCTGATCATTGCAGTGTTCAATTATTGGGCTTGTGGTGTAATTTTTTATGTTTGATGACCCTGGCGTCGAGGTAAAAAACGATTTCCTCGGCAATATTCTGGTTATGGTCGCCGACTCTTTCCAGTTTCCGGATGATAGAGAAGAGCTCCAGGGCTTGTTTTGATTCCGTAGGATATTTGAGTATATATTCGCTCAATATCCTGAACGAATCCTTGTTCCATTGATCCAGTTTATTGTCCAACTCTGAAAAATGCCTCACGTGGCTTGTTTCACATTTATCGAAGGCTTCATAGGCTCCGACCATCATCAGGTGAGCCGTATCGAACATCTGCCCGATGTTCAAATCCTTAAGAAGCTTATTGTCGAAAGGGGTTTCAGATTTGCGAATGGTATTGGCGATATAATTGGCGTAATCCCCAATGCGTTCCAGGTTGTAATTGATTTTAAGTACGGCCAGGACGAACCGGAGGTCGACGGCGACCGGGTTATTCAGCACCAGGAGGTTCTCGCAGTCCATATCATGTTTCAACTCAAAGGCGTCGAGCAGTTTTTCATTGGTATGGATCTCATTGGCGAGTTCCTTATCATGATTATCCAGGGCCATCTTTGCCTTCTCGTGCTGGCTGATCACAATCGACCACATCTCCAGCAGGCTCGATTTCAGGTTTTTTAATTCGACTTCCAGGTGATTCATCTGAATAAATTTTAAGATAATTGATAGAGTTACAATCATTAACCGAACCTGCCCGTGATATAGTTCTGGGTTCTTTCATCGCCGGGATTTAAAAACATCTTCTTGGTTACATCATGTTCAACCAGTTCCCCCAGGTAAAAGAACGTCGTAAAATCGCTCACGCGGCCTGCTTGTTGTAAATTATGTGTAACAATGATGATCGTATATTGTTGCTTCAGTTCATGGATCAGTTCTTCGATTTTGGCTGTCGAAATCGGATCAAGAGCGGAGGCAGGTTCATCCATCAGGATGAGGGTGGGTTCGACGGCCAGGGCGCGGGCGATGCAAAGCCGTTGCTGCTGGCCTCCTGACAGTTCATAGGCCGATTTCTTCAGTTTATCCTTTACCTCATCCCATAACGCCGCCTTTTTCAATGAGTTCACCACAACATCTTCGATGTAGTTCTTATCGCGTACCCCGTTCACCCGTAATCCGTACGCCACATTCTCGAATACCGATTTCGGGAACGGATTCGGCTTCTGGAATACCATCCCGACACTTTTCCGCAGCTCATCGATCACGATATCTTTCGAATAAATATTTTCTCCATTCACCAGGACTTCGCCTTCGAGTTTTACATGATCGATCAGGTCGTTCATCCGGTTAAAGAGCCGGAGAAACGTCGATTTTCCGCATCCGGACGGACCGATGAGCGCTGTTACGGTTTTATCAGGAAAAGAGAGGTTAATATCCTTCAAAGCGAGATAATCGCCGTAATAAAAGTTCACATTCTTTGCTTCCGCTTTATACATGGTCAATAATCCTAATTCATTTTAACTTTTTTGCCGAGGTATTTGCGCAGGGTGCTGGCCATGACATTGATCAATAACACGATCAATATCAATACCAGTGCGGTGCCATACGCCATTGGCCGTGATTCTTCGATATTAGTTCCGCTGGTGGTGAGCACATACAGGTGGTAGGGCAGGGCCATCACCTGGTCGAAGATGCTGTTTGGAAGGCGGGGCAGGAAATACGCTGCCACAGTAAACAGGATAGGGGCCGTTTCACCCGATACCCGCCCGATAGAGAGGATCAGGCCGGTGATGATGTTCGGAAATGCCACCGGAAGGACGACTCTCTGGATGGTTTGCAGCTTGGTGGCACCAAGAGCAAGACTACCGACCCTGAGAGAATCGTCGACCGACTTCAGGGCTTCTTCCGTCGTTCGGATGACAACGGGCAGCACCAGTAAACCCAGCGTAAGCGAACCCGCTATGATTGAATCTCCAAAATCGAGATAATTAACGAACAATGCCATACCAAATAGTCCAAAGACAATAGAAGGGATTCCGGCCAGGTTATCGGTCATCATCCTGACAAAACGCTTGAAAAAGCTGTCTTTCAGATATTCATTGATATAGATCCCGGAGAGTACGCCGACCGGAAAGGCGAAGATCATACTTCCGACCATCAGGCAGGCCGTTCCGATGATAGCCGGAAGGATTCCCCCCTGGGTCATTCCCTGTTCGGGCATTGCAGTCAGGAATTCCCAGCTTATGACGCCGGCTCCTTTGAAAGCAATAAAACCCAGGATTATAAACAGCACGGCCACAACAATGAAACTGACCGCTCCGAATGCTGAAAAAGCTATTTTCTGTATGATCCTTTTTTTTGTCATCGCCATCATCAGAGCGTTTTAATATGTTTACGGCCTTTAACCAGTTCGATGAAGAAGTTTATAATGAGAGTAAAGAGGAAGAGGATGATGCCCAAAGCGAAGAGCGCCTGGAAATGAAGCCCGCCATACGGGGATTCTCCTAACTCGGCGGCAATGGTAGCGGGGATGGTACGGACCGGCATCAGGAATGATGTTGGGATCATGGCTGCATTTCCTGTGACCATCAGGACGGCCATGGTTTCGCCGATGGCCCGCCCAATACCGAGAATGATGGCTGTTGTAATCCCTGAGCGGGCATAGGGGATGGTTACACGCACCATAGTTTGCCAGCGTGTGGCGCCAAGAGCCAGGCTGGCCTCTTTCAGCGATTTTGGCGTGGTTCGCAGGGCGTCCTCTGAAATAGTGATGATGGTAGGCAAAGCCATAATCCCCAGGATGATACTGCCGGCCAGGGCGGTTTCACCTACATCCAGGCTGAAAACCTGCTGGATCAGAGGTACCAGGACCACCAGCCCGAAAAATCCGAAGACGACCGATGGGATACCGGCAAGCAGCTCGACCAGTGGTTTGATAATATTCCTCATCCGGAAAGAAGAAACCTCGGCCAGGTAAATGGCCGTTGCCAGGCCTAATGGAAGGGCAAAAACGATGGCCCCGAGCGTCACGAGCAAGGTCCCCAGGATCAATGGCCACACCCCGAACAGAGGCACCGGCTCTGCTGTCGGATACCACTCTGTCCCAAAAGTGAACTCCTTAAGACTGATTTTTTCCACATCCAGGATCCGGCCATGGAAATCCTGGGGCATATAGTTCTCAGATATGAATACAATTGCACCGGAATTTTCCAGGATGAGCCTGTCGATCAGCACCGGAAGATTTTCCAGATCGGTGCCCATCTCCTCTTCCGTGAAATAGTTTGGTATTTCGTTAATTGTCAGGAGGATGATGGTGTCGTTAGCTCCGCCGACCTCTTTCCAGTTTGTAATATCCTGGTTAAAGATATCTTTGAGTTGTTTGGCGCTCAAGGTGTTAACCGGATTCGCCTGATTCAGGGCAAAAACATATCCTTTATCGACAGGCTTGCTGTTGAATAATCCTACACCTTCTCTCCAGAGAAAAACAATGATCAGGATGACGGTCAGGCTGGTGACTGTGCTGCTTGAAAAGAGCACGCTTTCAGCCAGTTTTTCCCATATTTTCCGGTACTTTCTCAACCCAGTAATTTATTATCAAATATACTATTTCACAGGAACATAACCCACTTCCTTAACAATTTTCTGCCCTTCAGCCGACAGGATAAAGTCGATGAACGGCTTAACCGACGCTGACACATTGTTCAGGTAATAATAGTAGAGCGGACGCGAGATAGGGTATGTCTTATTCACAGCATTTTCAACTGTGGGTGACACATAGGTTTGTCCTTTATCGTAG